>Ga0326511_10005280_pt1 | contig 10202 bp, 9 predicted proteins | sample 0_2496_0518_D_FD_203701 | JGI IMG/M metagenome (GOLD analysis project Ga0326511, IMG submission 203701) | Bovine rumen microbial communities from UC Davis, California, United States - 0_2496_0518 | ecosystem: Host-associated > Mammals > Digestive system > Stomach > Rumen | place: USA: California... | reverse complement strand
GGAAGCATAAGCGAACACTGGGAGAACAGACCATGCGATCCGGCTCATAAACCGGACGCCTATCGTCTTTTTCACACCTGCTTAAGATCCTCCTGCCGTCCTGCAATCGGTGATTCCTGGCAGCAGGGGAACTCATACTGTTCGCAGGAGACACATCTGTCTCAGACTGCATCCCACGGACTTTGCCCGTCAGTCCGAATCCGCACAGCACTGACGCACAGCCAAATGAAAACTACAAGAGCAGGGCGAAGGGGCGGACCCCACCGCCTGCGTACGACGCATCGTTGGCGACTGCTCCGACGCCACCGTTGACGAGGACAAACGTGAAGGGAGAAGAGGACTTGGAAAGCACATCGCTCACCCAGTACCACAGGCCATTGCCCTGAAGTTCCTGATGCAGCCGGAAGGCGGCGAGCTGAACTCCGCCAAGGCAGCTGTCTTTTCTGACGTCAGGCCAGGAGAGGGACCAGGAATAAACCTTTGGCAGAGTCTGTCCGAAAACCATGGAGAGTGTCATCAGCCTGCACAGGCAGTGCTGCCCGTCTGATGCCCCTATCTCAGCCCCGTCAGGGCTGAATTCCAGCAGATGCCCTGCTCCGAACGCGCCGGAGAGCCCATTGGCAAAGACAGGCATCGCTGTCCTCTGCATGCAGGACCCGGCATAGCCGCCTGTATTGGTGTTGCTGAGGTTCATGTACGTATCAAAGACCGGTGCCTCAGGCACGATAACGGCGTGGTGGGCTGTCACTCCGTGGCTGGCAGGTTTCAGGGCGGAATCAAGGTCAGCGATTATGAACTTAACCTTGTAAGTGCCTGTTTCTTTATTGGCGGCAGCAGGCACCGTGATCTTCCTGATGATGTAGTCACCCGGGAAGATGTCACGGAAGGAGCCGTCCGCAACAGCTGCGCTGAATAAGCCGTTCTCAAAGGCAGAGGTCAGGTCTTTTCCGCGATAGAAGCGGCGGTGTGACTCAGCGCCGTCAGAGGCTGTTTGCCATGAATTGCCGGAGATAACCCAGCCGGTCCTGCGGCTGCTCTGCTTTGGAGCTGTTTTCTGGCTGTCTGCCGGGCTGCCATGGGCATTTCCGTCTCTCTGTGCGTTTCTGTTTTCCTGAGAGCCTCGGTTCACCTGCTCTCCGGCTTTCTTCTGCACTGCATCAAAGCTGTAGTCGTCTGGCTCTTTTACAGAAGGGACCAGTCCGAACGCAAAGGAGACAGAGTCCACAGCGTAGTCAGCGAGCTCCTGTCTGAAGTTCCTGTCTATCACCAGGGACTTCTTCAGGCTGCCGGCAAAGCGCAGCCATTCCTCGTTGCTTTCGCATGCCGCGAGGCAGAGCTTTTCCCTGTACTCACCTGTGGCAATGGCATTCATAACGTCCCTCACCGCAGGGCAGTCATCAAAGGCCCGGTAATCCGCAAGGAAGGGCATCAGCCTCTTTTCCTGAATGACGCTGACGCCGAACTGCCTGATGGTTTTCCACAGCGCGTCCTGAAGCTTCATGCCATGTATTCTCCGTCTCTGTGCCTGAGCCTGATAATTCTACCCGGATCAGGCAGCCGATGAGCCATATGCCTCTCTGGCCTCTGACTGAAGATTACACGAGCAGCGCAAAAGGCCTGACCCCGCTGGGGTGTTCCGGCGTGTCATGCAGGCCGACGTGAATGCCGCCGGAATAGTGTACGGACATGAAGTGCACGTATGTATATAAGCGTGAGGAAAGCGCATCACTGACCCAGTACCGCATGTTCCTGCCCCTGAGGTCAGGGTTAAGGCGGAAGGCCGCGAGCTGCCCTCTGCCAAGGCAATAGTCTCTGTCAATGGGATCCCATACCCAGCCGTCAGGCAGTGCCTCCCCAAATACCATGGAAAGCGTCATCAGCCTGCACTTGCAGGACTGCCCGTCCGCACTGAAGCTCATCAGGTGGGAGGGTCCGAACGCTGCGGCAAGCCCCTGTGCAAAGGCGGGCATGACAGTCCTGCTCATATAGGACACTGCATAATAGCCATTTTTTATAATGGTTGGGTTCATGTATGTCTCAAACGGGGGAGTCTCCGGCACGATGACCGCGTGATGGGTCTTAAGTTCCCTGCTCAGCGCTATGTCGAGATCAGCTATGATGAACCTGACCGTGTATGTGCCAGCAACACCGTCAGCGCCATACACTGAGACCTTCCTCGTTATGTAGTCACCCGGGTATATACCGCGGAATGTGCCGTCAGCAACGCACTCTGAAAACTCGCCGCTCTCAAAGGCGGCGGTCAAGTCATTGCCGCGGTAAATTCTGCAGTGCGGCACTGCGCCGTCAGGGCATGCGTCCCGGACACTGCCAGACCTGCCTCTGGCAGCGCCTCCGCCCTGCGTCAGAGGAGATGGCTCCTGCCGGCCTTTTGAGCTGACGGATGCATTACCGCCTCCCTGTATGCCCAGGTTTCCCTGCCATCCTGAGCTCTTCTGAACAGCCTCATAGCCGTGATCATCAGGCTCTGTGACAGAAGAGACAAGGCCGAGCGCAAATGAGATCGAGTCCACTGCGTAGTCGGCGAGCTCCTGCTTGAAATTCCTGTCTCTCACCAGGGACTTCTTCAGGCTGCCGGCAAAGCGCAGGTACTCAGCATTGCTCTCGCCTGCCGTGCGGCACAGCTCCTTCCCGTAATCCCCCGTGGCGATGGCCCTCATGACATCTTTCACAGCAGGATAGTCTTCAAAGGCCTTATAGTCCGAAAGGAAAGGCATCAGCCTCTTTTCCTGAATGACGCTGACTCCGAACTGCCTGATAACCTTCCGCAATGCTTCCTGAAGCTTCATGCCATATATTCTCCGTCTCTGTGCCTGCACCAATATTATTTCAACTGTTTGGAATTTTTGAAATGTGAAATAATGTTATTAAAATGTTACAGTAATGTCTGACAAGTTTTTTGAAATGTTCAGTAATGTTATTGAAATGTTATTAAAACGTTATTGAAATGTTTGAGTAATGTCTGACACAGAATATATTCCGGAGACTGGCCGTGAAGATTAAAGAGCTGTTTGCTGATGTAATATCAGAAAACCAGAAATATGAGTTCAAATCAGTTCTGACACCGGATAATCCATTGAAATGGGCAAAGACAGTCATTGGCTTTGCCAACAGCGAAGGCGGCATGATCTTCATTGGTGTCGCAGATGACGGCGAGGCTTTCGGCCTCAGCCTTGACGAGATTGACAGAACCAAAAATCTGATTGCTGTCATAAACGACAGGCACATTTTCCCGCATGTAAAGTACCGGTTTGCTATGCGCAGCACGGACAATGAGGCAGAGAAGTTTGTACTCGGGCTTAAAGTGCTCCCATCTGATTCGATTGTGCGTTACAGGGACGGTGATTTCAGGGAGACTGTCTTTGTAAGAGGGGATGGAAACTCGCTTCCTGCCACACCGGAGGAAATAATAGCCCTGTCCAAAAGAAAGTCCGGTGTTGACAATGAAGTGACAGAATACAGATACGATGAGTCAGCATGGTCATGCTATCTCGACCTCTGCAGAATGTACAGGGCACACGGATCTGTGCCGTCGGTAAAGGAGCTGCAGAATGAGGAGATTGTGTCAAAAGACGGTTTTGCCAAGTCTGGTTTTGTGATGTTCATGGACAGCTATGATGGCGATGACACGATGATCTGCTGCAGGCTGTGGAAGGGGGACAGCAAGACAGGCAGGGTCCTCGACAGCGGACGCTTCAGGGGATCACTCGCCAGAGCGCTTCTGGATGCCATGAATTTCATCGAGAAAAACACCAGAACAGGCTGGAGAAAGACTGAAAACGGCGGAAGGGAGGAAATCCGCTCATATCCGAAAGAGGCTCTGCGAGAAGCCTTGGTAAATGCGGTAGCTCACAGGGATTATTCAATCGCGGGCACGCAGATCGATGTGGATATCTATGATGATCGTATGGATATAGTCTCGCCTGGTTCATGGCTTCTTCCAAGGAGTTATGAGGAATACCCTGTAGGGACAATCCCGTCGATACGGCGGAATTCGATCATTGCCGCCTGTCTTGATGCGGCAAATCTGATGGAGCGCGGAGGCACGGGATTCCTGACCATGACGGAGAGCTACAGGAAATATCCGGAGAACCTGCAGCCTGTTGTGATGATATACCCCGGTTTCCTTGATCTCAGACTGTTTGATACTCTGTTTGAAAGCCATGAGGCGGATGCGCTGTTCGATGATGGCAAAAAGCAGTGGAGCATGGACCAGATGGCGGTTCTTTCCATGCTGAGGGCAAAAGGTCCGTGCCTGGTGAAAGACCTTCAGGCTGCTACGAAGTACAGAAGCCGTGCCCAGTTCCTGAAAGAGGTGCTGACCCCTCTGCTTGAGTCAGGAACCGTCTCGAGAAATGGCAACAGCAGATCTCCGGTATCACGGATCGTCCTTGTCTGACACGCGTTCCTGCCTCTGTGGAACATCCTCCTGAATTGCCTGATGACAATTGAGAAGGAGTCCGGAAGTCCTCAGTTTCCTGACATCATTCTTTAAGATCCGCCTCCCCCGTTCTATAATGCAGGGCCACATTAAGCCGGAGGTTCGCGATGTCAGACTACAGCACAGCAGAGCTCCTTGCCCCCGCAAGGGATCTTGAGACCGGGCTTGACGCCATCTCGGCGGGAGCCGACGCGGTCTACATCGGAGGCCCCTCCTTCGGCGCGAGGAGCAGCGCCGGAAATTCCCTCTCGGACATTGAGAAGCTCGCAGCCCGCGCACATGTATTCGGGGCGAAGATCCACGTGGCGCTCAACACCATCCTCACGGATGACGAGCTCCGCGAGGCCGAGAAGCTCGCAAATGATCTTTACGAGGCCGGCGCCGACGCCCTCATCATCCAGGACATGGGGCTCCTTGAGTGCCATCTCCCTCCGATAGAGCTCCACGCGAGCACGCAGCAGAACAACTCCACCCCGGAGAAGGTGAAATTCCTGCAGGACCTCGGCTTCGCGCAGGCAGTGCTTGCCCGCGAGCTCTCCCTTGCCGAGATCCGGAAAATCCATGCGGCAGCTCCCGACATCAGGCTCGAGGCCTTTGTGCACGGCGCGCTCTGTGTGGGCGTGAGCGGCAGGTGCTACCTCTCCGCGGCGCTTACCGGGAGAAGCGCCAACCGCGGCGAGTGCGCACAGCTCTGCCGGGTGAGGCAAAGCCTCTACACCGAGGACGGCACGCCCCTCGCGGAGAACCGCTACCTCCTCTCCATGCGCGACCTGAACCAGACCGCGAACCTCGGGGAGATGCTTGACGCCGGCATCAGGTCCTTCAAGATCGAGGGCCGCCTCAAGGACCGGAACTACGTGAAGAACATCACCGCCTGGTACCGCGGGCACCTTGACGCCGTTCTTGAGGGACGGGACATCAGGCGGGAGTCCTCCGGGAAGACCATCCTTTCCTTCAGGCCGGATCCGGAGAAGAGCTTCAACCGCGGCTTCACCGAGTACAACACCCACGGGAAAAAGGAAATCTACGCGAACTTCGACGCCCCGGGCTTCGTGGGCGAGCGCATCGGCACCCTCGCCGGGGAGTCAGGGAACCGTCTCCGCTTCCATCTTAAAAAGGGCATCACCCTCTCGAACGGCGACTGCCTCAACTACTATGACAGAAAAGGGGAGCTCACGGGCTTCCGCGCGAGCACCGCAAGCGGCTCCGAGGCCGAGGTGTTCCAGGACATTCCGAGAATCGCCCCAGGCACGGTCTTCTACAGGAACCGCGACACCGCTTTCGAGAAAGAGCTGAGCGCCCCTGACGCGGCGGTGAGGAAGATTGACCTCATCCTCACCTACGAGGAGTTCCGCGATCACGCGGTCCTCACCGCCGAGGACGAGGACGGCAACAGGGCGACGGCCGAGTACCGTCCGGAGAAGCCCGAGAAGTCCGAGAATAAAAAGGCCCTGGAGGACAACCTCAGGGCGAAGCTCTCGCGCCTCGGACAGTCAGACTACCGCCTCGCCTCGCTTAACCTCCGCCTCTCGGAGCACCTCTTCATCCCGGCAGGCGCCATGAACGCCCTCCGCCGCGAGGTTACGGAGAAGCTCACCGCAGCAAGGATGCGCCGCACTGAGTGGTCCCGCAAAGAGATTCCGGGCGCGCATGTCCCCGCTGACGAGATGAACGCCGGCTACCGCCTCAACATCGCGAACAGGAAAGCCGAGGAGTTCTATGAGGAGCACGGAGCGGAGAGCACTGCCCCCGCATTTGAACTTAAGAAGCCCGCGCCTGACGATTCCGTGGTCCTCGTCTCGAAGCACTGCCTCAAGTACTGCTTTAAGCTCTGCCCGAAGTACTTCCCCGAGACCGGGAACCACGAGGATCTGGTCCTCGTAATCAGCGGGCGGAGGTTCAGCGTGCAGACAGACTGCGGAAAGTGCCTCATGAAGCTCGTGGGGCCCCTTCCCTGATGCAGGCGGACGCGGCGGCTGCCGTCACGTCCCTTCATTTCCATCTGACATCCTTTCTGCTGACACGCAGCATTTCCGGATTCCGGAAATGTCTCATGCGCAGCATTCTGCACTGGGCGTCTGTGCTTTAATGCTCTCTGAGGCTTTTTATGCCGTCAGTGCCCTTCTTCATGAAGAAGGCGCACTGCTTTGCAGAGAAAATAACGCCTGCCTTCAGAAGGCAGCCCGGCAAAGAGATTGTGATTATGAAAAAGGCACTGCTGCTCACCGCTGCGCTCGCAGCCGCAGCCATGATGTCAGGATGCATGGCTTTTATGGGACAGGACATACTCAGCCCTGAGGAAAAGGTCACAGGCGCCTCGGCCGCCCGGGTAAAGGACGCCATCATGAGCGGCTGCCGGAACCGCGAATGGTCATGCACCGAGGATTCGGCAGGCGTCATCCGCGCCGTTCATACAACGCCGAAATTCCAGGCGGTGGTTGACATTCCCTACAGCAGCAGCGGCTTCATGATCAATTACGTCTCAAGCATTGGGCTCGGCGCGAAGAACGGACGCATTCACCTGAAGTACAACCACTGGGTCAATAACCTGAGGAGTGATGTTGAAAAGGATCTCCTCAGACAAAACGGCGTCACGGCAGTATACGTTCACCCTCTTGATCCCCTGGCTGCGGATCAGCAGGAAGCAGGGGACAGCGGTTCAGAAGAGGAGTAAGCGCCGCAGGCCTGTTACCGGAGCCGGAGCCTATGCCTGTCTGATGCCCCGGCCTGAAAAACATTCATTGCTGACCTGCTATGTCGCATTTGTGATCATTAAAGTTTGAACTCCGCGCCTGTTCCCGCTATCATTTTCCCAACAGGAGAACGCCTCTGCCGCTGCTTTCAGAGCGGCGCGGCGCTCCCCGGGATTTTCACTGAAGAAAGCGGCCGCCTCAAAGGCGGCCGCAACGGAGACAGCAATGAACAAGTCACTCATACTCACTGCGGCTTTCGCGGCCGTCACCATGCTCTCAGGATGCGCGGCCTTCACCGGACAGGACATCCTGAACCCGAAGGAGAACGTGACCGGCGCCACCGCAGGGCAGGTGAAGCAGGCCATCATGGCAAGCTGCAAGGAGCGCGGCTGGTCCTGCACCGAGAACTCGAAGCGCACAATCCGCGGCATCTACTCGAACCCCAAGTTCGAGGCGAGGATTGACATCCCCTACAGCGCGAAGGGCTTCCAGATCAACTACGTCTCCAGCCGCGGCCTTGACGCGAAGGACGGGAAGATCCACAGCAAGTACAACCACTGGGTCAACAACCTGAGATCCGACATCGAGAAGCTTCTCATCAAGAAGAACGGCGTAACTGCCGTCTACGAGCATCCCGAGTCAGCCGGAGAGTAAAGGGATACAGCACGATGGAGGATCAAAGGTTCTCCATCCTCAGCTGACACAATGCGCGGCAGGCTTTCAGGGTTTCCTGATCCTGCCGTCCTCCCTGAACCGGCCGGGACAGACACCGTCCGGGTCACGGAACGCCTGTTCCGTCTCCACGGGAGACTTTCACTCCCTGACCCGTCATTTTCACATTTCCGGACAGCGGGACTCAGACCCCGGAGCCCCGTCATTTCATCAGAAAGAAGAGACACCATGAAGAAAATCATCATCGCTGCTGCCGCATTCCTGCTGGCATTCCCCGCCATGGCGGGAGACATTTCCTGCAGCAGTGTGCCGCAGCTCCGGCAGCAGGCGGAGAGCGGCACTGCAAAAGCCCAGGCGGCGCTCGGGGATCTCTATTACCGGGGCCGCTGCGTCAGGCAGGATTACGATATGGCGTTCCGCTGGTCGGAGAAGGCCGCCCTGCAGGGCGATTCCGGTGCCGAGTTCATGATGGCGCTGCTTTATGCTGGCGGCCTCGGGACTGACCGGAACAACAGGATATCAACCGAATGGCTGGCAAAATCAGCGGTCCACGGCAATCCCCGTGCCCAGTACGCAGTGGGCAATATCAACCGGGGCGACCCGGTGAGCGATGTGGAAGCAAAGAGATGGTACGAGAAGGCCGCGGCTCAGGGATATGACAAGGCGCAGAACAGCCTGGGCGAGCTGTACTATTCCGAAAAGGAAGTCTTCCATGACTGCAGAAAGGCGCTTGAGCTCTTCCGGGCAGCCGCGAAGCAGGGGAATTCCGATGCGGAGTACCACCTCGGTGAGATGTACGGGAGCGGAAAGTGCGTGAAGCGCAATCCCAAGGAGTCCCGGAGGTGGTACCGGAAATCAGCCTCCCATGGCAATGAGCTGGCGAAGAGCGCCCTCGCGGGGCGCTGAGGATACTCCCCTCGACACGGTCTCTAACGACATTGCCAAGGTTTCCGTGAATATGTAAGAAATTACATTTAAAAAATCGTCATATCGATTGACAATGTAAACTGATATATTAAAATGATAGTAAAGAATATTATCAACCGCTGAAGTAAGGGGTTTCTGAAGAGCTGAAAAAACAATCACAGTCAAGTCGACGGCAATTAACTCTGTGTTAACTGTAATTTAACATAAATTTTTAGATAAAAAAGGAGATCATCATGGCCGCTGTACCTACACAGATACGTATTGATGCTGATGTAAAAAAACAGGCCAGCACCTTGTTTAAAACTCTGGGAATGGATCTATCTGGCGCGGTGAATATTTTCCTGCATCAATGTCTGCTTTGTGAAGGACTGCCTTTCAAAGTAGAAATGCCTAAATATTCAGACGAAGTCATGGCTGCAATAGAAGAAGCCAGGAAGATCTCACGTGATCCCAAAGTTAAGGGATATACCAATATGGAAGATCTGAAATCCGCGCTCGAGGAATGATGTATACAGTAAAATTCACTTCATCATTCAAAAAAAGCTACAAGCTGATGAAAAAACGCGGCCTTGATATTTCTCTTCTTGATGCAGTTATTGATGACTTGCGTTGTGGCAGACAGCTTGATAAGAAATTCCATGACCATGGTTTAACTGGGAATTTAGCAGAATTCCGTGAATGTCATATCAGGCCTGACTGGCTTTTGGTATATATGGTTGAGGACGATATTCTTACACTTACCATGGTTGACACCGGAACACATTCAGATATTTTCAAATGGTAAATTCACGCTCCTCTCATCATAAAATTTGAAAGCTGCCGCTGTCAGCTTAATGCAAGCCAGTAAACAAACCATTTTGATTCGTGACATCCTGACATTGAAACAGCGTAAATTTTCACTATGCCTCCGCCCCGCTCCTGAACTCATAGAGCCTGTACGAGACCTGTCCCGCATGGCTCTCCTTGAGCATCACAAATGACTCGGGGAGGTCCTCAAAGACCTCCGGGCTCTCCGCCTCCGCGTATACGAGCGCCCCGTCCCTGAGCCAGCCGTTCTCAGAAAGGAGCTTCGCGGCAGGCGCGAGGAGCCCGCACTCAAAGGGCGGATCGAGGAAGGCGAGGTCATAGGGCCTCCCCGGCCTCTGCCTGAGGTGCACCAGGGCGTCAGCCGTTATAACCTCAGCCTTCCCGGGGATGAGCTTAAGGGCCTCCTCCCTGATCATTCTCGCGTTAGCGGGGTTCTTCTCGATCATGAGGGCATGACCCACTCCCCTTGAGACCGCCTCAAAGGACATCGCCCCGGTCCCGGCGAACACGTCTACTGAGCGCTCAAGCCCTTCCCTGAACATCAGCCAGTTGAAGACCGTCTCCCGGATGCGGTCCGTCGTAGGTCGGAGCCCCGGCGCGGAGAGCACCTTAATCCTCCTGCCCCTGAGGCTCCCCCCGATGAT
>Ga0326511_10005278_pt1 | contig 10203 bp, 13 predicted proteins | sample 0_2496_0518_D_FD_203701 | JGI IMG/M metagenome (GOLD analysis project Ga0326511, IMG submission 203701) | Bovine rumen microbial communities from UC Davis, California, United States - 0_2496_0518 | ecosystem: Host-associated > Mammals > Digestive system > Stomach > Rumen | place: USA... | reverse complement strand
TCCCCCATTCATTGGCAGAAACTTTCTGTTCCAATACATCAATATATCTACGCATAGAAACAATTACCTTACGGCATTTCTTATCATTGCCAAATATATTGGTTGCAAGCTTCCTAGCAGCGAGGATTTCCCTAACAATATGCCTGTTGTTAGCCAATGGAAACCACTTGCACATCAGTGAAATAGGCTTTTTAGCCATCATATTATCCAAATCTTCCTTAAGCTGTTTCTTAAGAAATTCAATGGCTATGGCATACTTTTTTCCATCCAAGGATTGCATAATGTCAAACACATCAGACCAACGTCCATATTCAGGAATGAAAGGCAGAAGAATAGCAAATTGCTCATCAGAAATTTGATTGCTCATTTCATTGAAACAGTCAATGAAAAGCTGTCTTTCACCCACGCCATTCCTAATATCACGCATATAGAAGATGTTTTTAATTGCCATCTTCCAATCTTCAGAAAAAGCCTTGAAGAACAGCTTGGAATATTCCTGTTCCTGGCCACGCATAGCACCAGCCTGTCCAAAAAAGTCAAGATTAGCATTAAGACTGGACTTGTATGTATTCGCTCCATTTGCTGTTAAAGTCCTATTTTCTTCTTCCTTAAATGCCTTGACAAAAGTGTTTTCCATAAGTATTCTCCAGTGTTTTATGAATTAAGATTTTTAATAATTGCTTCTTCTAATTTCTCTGGACTATCGCTATTAAGCGCATCAAGCAAACGAAATATTTTCATAATTTGTTCAAAACTTTCCTTTGCTTCCTGTCTTGCTTTTTCCCTTTCCATTAGTAAGTTCTCATTATAATTAATAATTCCATTAGCTAGCTTCAAATCAACGAGCTTTTCTTTCTCACGCTTATTCAAAAATCCTATGGATGAGAAATCATCAGTAGGTTCAAGCATAAAATACCCAAAATGGGAAGTTTTGTTCAATACCATAGAATTGTTCAATCCAGCAAGAAATATAAGCTCAATACTGTCTTTCCTGCACTTATCTGCTGTCCAAAAATCAGAATAACAATGTGCTAGTTTTGGACTATCTGATACATCATTTGAATAATCATAATGATGTACATCTCCACATATTGGACAACGAAATACTAGCTTTGGAAATCCAATAAATGGATTCATAGGATACTTAACCCAGTAAGCGCATTTAACGTGAACCAGTCCGTTTGAACAAATTGCTTGTGCAACTGGAAACTTACTGCTTGCTCTCATTTGCTAATCCTTTGATGCCATTTCTTGATAGAAAAACAATATACCAAAAAATCGAAATACTGTCAAGAAAAATATTGATGGTTTTACTTTGAGTTGAACAAAGTCATTTAATTATAGAATCACTATATGGTATCTTCTAATTCAAACACAAAAAGCATTATACATATTTTTCTAGAATTGTCAAGCAAAAATTTTCAATTTCACTAAATAAAAACAGTTCTATTGAAATTCCTACTTTCCAATAGAACCTAACTTATAACCTATTAAGAGGAGCTTAATATGTCACAAGCTAAATCTATTTATATATGTGAAAATTGTGGAAAAGAAGTATTACCAGAAAACTATTATGGCTCTGGTAGGTTTTGTTGTTCTAAATGTGCTAAAAGTTACTCATCAAAATTTGCTAATACAGAAGAAAAAAGAAAACAGAAATCTAATACGATATTAAACAAAAAACCAGTATTAAAATATTGCTTAAAATGTGGATGCGAAGTATATGTTAATCCAACAAATAGTCATCCCATATGTGATGAATGTAAATTAAAAATTAATTTATCTATTAAATCTCCAAGTAAAAAACTTTTTATTAATTTACAATCTGGTACAAAAAAGTATGATAAAATAATAAATGATATTAAAATATTATCGGAAAATTATAATTTTAAAGACATATCTAATATATTACAAATATCATCAAAACAAATAAAAAGAATATGTAAATTATATAATATTGAAGAAAATAAAAACTTTATTCCATTAGATTATCGAGCAATAATTTATTTTTGTAAAAAAGTTCTTGATACAAATAAAAGTATAACAGTTGATATGTATAATCAAGTACGAAATATCATAATGAAAAAAATATTTGAAGAAAATTACACATATATACAAATAAAAGAAAAATATGATTTAAAATACACAGAAAAAATGATGCATTATCTAATCAGTATACCAATGAATATCAATAAAGAAGAATACGAAAAAGAAGATAATTATTGTATGTATGATGTTAATATGGATAAACAACGATATAGAAAAGAATGTGGATTTAGATTTTCATTAGATACGTTTAAAAAAATAGAAGGATTTAATTTATTGATTGAATATGGTGCTTATAATGTAAAAACAAATGTTAATGGTGTTTCAAGGGACCATATGTTATCTGTTGATTATGGATATAAAAATAGTATTCCTCCAGAAATTATACGACATCCTGCTAATTGCAAAATAATGTTTCATAAAGAAAACTCAATAAAAAACTTTAAATCATCAATTACTTATGAAGAATTATTACAACGAATAAATGTGTGGAATGAAAAATATGGTGTGTATAATGATGTAATTACAGAAGAAATACAATAGATAATAAAAATAGGGGCTTAAGCCCCTTTATTTTTATCAATAGATTTGTATAACCTATTAAAATTATTGTTGGTCCCACTGGCAGAACTCGAATCTGCAAACTTTCTCATTAGAAGTGAGATGTTCTATCCAATTGAACTACAGCGGGATAATAAATTAGTTTACGAGAAGCATTAATTCGCCAAATAACATATTTTTTCTATAATTAATAGTTGCTGTATGCTTCTCAAAAAATATTTGGTGTTGGATGTGGGAGTTGAACCCACACGCTATTATATAGCACCAGATTTTAAGTCTGGGGTGTATACCAATTCCACCAATCCAACATTTTAGATAACTTCAATCCATTCGTCGTTGATGAATTTGACTTCCACAAGAAAATCAGTAACATAGGATTCGTAATCCCAGCCATAGCCATTGGAAACCATTTCTGCCACGTGTTCTTCAAGCGTAGCAATCATTCCAGTATTCAAATCCTTGTACATATATTCACTCCTTGTTGACAAAAAGAATACTAGCAAAAATCATTGTGAATGTCAAGCATTTTCTTTAAGAAATCTGCAGATGGAAATAATCAAGTAGGAAATCATAAAGATGACTAGATGGTCCAAAGATGTATTCATCTTCATAGTTTCCCTGGAAACTATAGCTATTAGCCTTGCGGAAAATCTTAATCACAATATATTGTTTTCCGTGGATTTCCTCAAACCCAGCAGCACGAATCTGGTCGAGTTTCACATCCTTGATTCCACAGTGTTCAAAGAACTTCTCAAGCTGGCTCATTTTGAATTCCTTATGTTGTTTAGTTCCTCTTGACAATTAGAAAGTATCAAAACTGGAATGAACTGTCAAGCATTTTTTAGCAGTAAATCAAACTTTCCAAAAATTCCCTGTTTTCTGGAGCATCTTCAATTGAATTCATTATGTTCAATGTCCAATGTTCAATCCATTCATAGCCAGTTTCAGCAGAATATGTCGACACCCTTGCAAGATAATTCCCATCATTGAAAACAACCTTCACATTAGTATTGATATGCGTATCTGAACTCGCATTCTGATATGTGATATTCTTGGCAATGTTGGAAAATGTTTCAAAAGACACCTTGTAATTTGGAGAAAGAACAACGTAGGAAACATTGGAGATTTCATAATGGTTTTCTTTGATTGCCTTGATTGTTTCCTCAAGCAAGTTCACCAACATTTTGAACTCCTTTACTTGCTGATTGGTATGAATTTTCCGTAGGGGAAATTATCATAATAGCCATTGACAACAACATCATCAAAGGACTCGTAGCACTCTTCGGAAGGGTTCCACAAAGCCCTTTTTGCAGCATCTTCTACATTAGATGCCTTGACTCTTACCTTATATGTTACTGTTACAGTCACATCATATGTTTTATATTTTGCCATTATTATTCTCCTTGTTACAAATATAATACATTAGCAAAAAGTGAGAATGCTGTCAAGTCTTTTATTGGCAGTTTCGCAATATTTTTCTGATATGTCTATTCCAAGATAATTCCTGCCTAATTTTTTTGCTACATATGTTGTAGTTCCAGCTCCATTGAATGGGTCTAGTACAATGTCATTCTGAAAACTGAAAAGCTTTATTGCTCTTTCTGCTAACGCTTCTGGAAACATTGCTGGATGTCCATATTCCTTCATTTTCTTTTCAGGTGCTAAACTCCATTTTGCCACAACCCAGGATTTGAACTCATCTGCTGTTATGTCCGCATCTTTTGAATTTCCTGTTTTCTTTAAGTCACCCTTGCAAAATACTTCAATGAATTCCCAAGTGTATTTCATATATGGACTAGCAGGAGATTTCCAACTTCCAAATGAGCAGAACTTACAATTGTAATTATTCTTTTCCCATAATATTTCAGCTTTCCATATCAGCTTCTTGGACATAAAATAATTGCTTATGATGTGATGTGTTGGAATGTAGTCTGAATAAAGAGGTTGTACATTGACAACTATTCTTCCAGACCATTTCAATACTCTAATACATTCGTCAAAAATAGTGAAAAGACTTTTGTAGTAGTCATTCCAATCGATTGCATCTTCATATTGATTATAGTCCATTCCAAAATTGTATGGAGGAGATGTCAATATCAAGTCCACACAATTGTCTGGCAATTCTTTCAATACATCAAGGGAATTATTGCAGATAATCTTGTTTAGGCAGTTATCTGGAAATGGATTATTGGTTTTTGAAAAATTGTTGTCTTGTGCGTAGTAATAAGGTATTTTCATATATTATGTGCGGTAGTTGTCACGAATTGTGGACTATAATTGGCAAATCTCTTTTTCATTACTTCAATTGCTTCTGGATTCTTATCTATCAATAGGCAATTCCTATTCAATAGCTTACAGGCTTCTCCAAAACTTCCAGAACCAGCAAAAAAATCAAGGCAATTATCATTTTCATTGGAGTGGACCATAACTATCCTTTTCAATAATTCTCCTAGCTAGCAAGGCATATCCTTCTCCAGTACAATGCACCTTGTCACTAGCCCTGTATTTATCATCTAACGCATCCCAAAAATCAATGTGGTCTAAATCATTCCATTTAACATAATCCAATATTATATTTCTTATCAATTTTATTCTGGGCAATGTTTTCATTTCAGGCATAATTACAAATACAATATTGTCTTTTCCACATATGGCAGTCAATAAGTCAATTCGCATTGTGTATTCCAATATCCAATCATCAGAACCAAATTTCAGATTGCCTATGCTTCTTCCATCATTAGTTCCTATGCAAACATATACCTTGCTATCTGGATATTTCTTCAATGCTGTTTCTAACTTGGAATATATATCATAATATCCAAGATTAATCAAGCCAGAACTTGTTTTGGCAATGCTATGGTATAAATTGCTATGTAATTGGCTGGCAATGCCAACCATTATCGAATCACCTGCCAATATAATATTGCTATGGCTAAAAGAAACGAGTGGAAAAAATAATATGAAATAAGCCAATAGCAATACTATTAATAGTATATTTCTCACAATTTTAATCTACATCAAAATATTTAGAAAAGGGGAGATAAAATCTCCCCTAAAAGTTTTGAATAAAGAATTACAGTGTTCTTTTGTTACTTTTTAATTTAATCGTTTCCACCAAGATGAACATAGCGTTCTTTAATTTCCTGCGTTCTTCCTTGACAGAAAAATTGCGTTCCAATATCCTTCATACCCTCGGTTTCCCGATATTTATTAAGGGAGTAGACTATACAATGAATAATCAAAATTACTTACATATTTTCCTGAATTATCTCTAATAATGTGTTTTAATATTTCAGTTTGTTTTGTATTTTCTTTATATGTAACCCATTCTAAATTTTCTGCTCTATTATCATCTCTATGACAATTTTTATGATTTACACAAGGTTTATTTTCTGGATTATCAATAAAATTTTCAGCAACTAATCTATGTATATATAAATCTTTTCTTTTATTATTGATATTTCTACACATAACACGCATATATCCAGATTTTGTTTTTCTTGGAGTTAACTCATATAGTTCAACTGTTTTACCAATTCTTCTATTTCCTTTTCCCAAATTACAAAACACTTTTCCTTCATCTGAAATAAAATATCCAGGATATTCTATAAGTTCTTTTATCATAATTATTCTCTCTATTATAGTCGTTGAACGTCTTTCTTTCTATAATTTAGTTAAGAAATTTCGCTGCGTTTGATTGTCCAATCCCTTGATGTTGTTACCATACCTATCCCGTTACTGATAGCCATTTACACATTTCTATATAAATTTGGTAATCAAGGGCTATAAGGAGTTCCCCGCAATTTAAGAGATTTATAACGTGGACTTATCGTTTTGTACAGTTAATCCACAAGTACGTCTTGCGACATTCATTCTCTTCTGGTCTGTATTGCCGCAATTTGGACATTTCCAATACAGCAATCCAGTATCCTTATCTGTTTCAATTTGGATTTCTCCATCATATCCGCAAACTTGGCAATAATCTGATTTAGTATTCAGTTCAGCATACATTGTATTTTCATAAATGTATTTCATCACTTCCAATACTGCTTTAACGTTATTTGTCAGGTTTGATGTTTCTATATAACTGATTGCACCGCCTGGGCTTAATCTCTGAAATTCACCTTCAAGTTTCAGTTTCTTGAATGGGTCGATATGCTCCCTTACTGAAACGTGATAACTGTTTGTAATATAATCGTGGTCTGATACTTCTGGAATAACTCCGAAATCTCGTTTTAATGCTCTGGCAAATTTTTCTGTTGTGCTTTCAATTGGAGTTCCATATACAGAATAATCAATGTTTTCTTCTGCTTTCCACTTCTTTGCGCAATCATTCAAGTAATTCATAACTTGCATTGCAAAGTCCTTTCCAATTCCTTCATCAGTATGTGAATGCCCCGTCATATAATAGACGCACTCAAACAAACCTGCATAGCCAACACTAATTGTCGAATACCCACCATATAGCAATGGGTCAATAACTTGTCCCTTATCTAAACGTGCCAAAGCTCCATTCTGCCAGTGAATTGGCGATACATCAGAAGGTGTACCCTTCAATCTCTGATGTCTGAATTGCAAAGCCTTATGGACAAGCTTCATTCTTTCTTCAAAAATCTGCCAAAACTTATCAACATCCTTTCCTGATTCCAGTGCTATGTATGGCAAATTCACAGTAACTACACCCTGGTTGAATCTGGCACTGAAAATATCAGAAGCACATTGAATTTTTGTTTCTCCTTCTTCTGTCTTGAAAAGATAAACTACCTTGAACTTATCCCTTCTTCCAGCATAAGGTCTAATTAGATAAAGAGGCTCTTTTGGATAAAGCTTTCCATCTTTTTCCTCAAAAACAACTGATGTTAAAGCACTGTCATTCCATATTTCCTCTGGAGTAGCATTGTATCCCTTGTCATCAATCAGCAATTCAATCTTTTCATTGCCATTGACAACTGGATTCCATACCGTAAGGAACGAGCGGCAACCCATTGGAGAATAAACGTGTCCTTCACCATCAACACCCTTCTTGAATTCAAGCATTTTCTTTTCAGAAACATAATCTGGCACTAAACGCTTTGCTGAACAAGCTGCGCAAAGTTTTGTCAAATACCAATACTTTGAATCCTCTGTAATGTTATCTGGTTCAAGAACATACACTAATTTTGGAAATGCCGGAGTAATCCAGGCACCCTTTTCATTCTGAATTCCCTTGATACGCTGTTTAACTACTTCCTCAATAACCATAGCAAAATCATCACGCATTTTACCTTCTGGAATTGCACCCAAATACATAAAAATTGTGACAAATGGAGTTTGCGTTTTACCTTATTATTTCTAATAAGACTGACTATATCTTCAACTATTTTATTAGTTGTCCTGCATTTGGAGGAGTGATAAAATCTCCCCTACTTGGCTACACTCATCACCATTAGTCGATACACCTTGAAATTTTGTTATTATTGTTTTTATATCTTTTTTCTTAAAAAGAAACATTCCATCTAATTGATTTCTACTTTTATGAAAACTTTTGTATGGTATTAAATTTAAACTATTATTAAACATTCTTTTAATAATGTTTCTCCCTGGATGTAAATTATAATTCATTTTTACAAATTCTAAAAACTCTGACAAATAATTGAAATTATATGCTGTATGATTGAAAATCATAATACAAGGAATTGCTTTTCCATTATTCCATTTTCCTTTGTATCTCTTATGCATTTCTGTCACAATTTCACTCTGCCGTTTATGAGCTTCTTGATTATTTTTCCAGAAGATATATTGTTTTTGTCTTTGTTTTTCCCTTTCTACTTCATTTTCATAAAGTTTTTTCATTCGTTTGGATGTCTTTTCTTTAAACTCATTTGATGTACATCTATTTTTGTTTATAATACTCATCTTTTCAATGAAATTATTATATTTTTCTTTAGAAGCATATTGTAATGTATTTCCTCCAGTTCCTCCAGAAGCAATATTATAACAATTTCTTCCATATTCAGATTTATACTGATTTATATATTCAAATTCTTTTTTATTAAGTTCTTCCTCTGTTTCAGCTATATCAATAATTTCATTTTTAAAGTTATCAATTCCATACTTTTCAATAGCCTTTATTAAAAGTACTCCTGAACCATAATATTTGCTGTCATAAGAATTTGATAAATGTTTTCCAATATAAATCTTATTGTTTATCAAATTAGTTGTCTTATAGATATACCCAATCATAATGCTATAACAAAATAACCTTGGCACGGTATTACCTTGTCTTTATTCAAAATTTAGGCTTCACCGTTAGCAAGAATATATAATTTATTTACAATATATAATTCTTACACCACTTTTTCTTGTGTTAACAGGATTTTACAACGGCATCTATTAAATTCCGTTGGTAGTCATCAATGTCAAAATTTGATACTGAATTGTCTGCACACCTTTCTTGATTTCTTCTTTCAAAAGGTCTTCAGTAACCTTGTCAACATATTCAAGGTATTCAGTTTCATCTTTAAATTTATCTTTAATGCTTTCAGTTTCCTTAAGCATTTTCTTCTTTATATTTTGTCGAGATACATCTACAAATGGCACTAAATCAGACAAATTTTCAGATTGCCCACCATACTGATTGCTGGCTACGCTTGCCATAATTTGAGTAGCTATATTACAAGCTGTTGCAAAACTATGGGGCTTTTCAATTTTTGTGCCAGAAATCACTGTGCCATTTTGAAGCATATCAGCTAAATTGACTAGGCAACAATTGTGGATATTTTGAGCAAAATAATCCATATCGTGGAAATGGATTTTGCCTTGTTCGTGGGCTTCCACAATATCTTCTGTCAATAATAGCCTTTTCGATATGTCCTTTGATACTTCTCCAGCCATATAGTCACGCTGGGTTGAAGCAATCATTGGGTTTTTGTTTGAGTTTTCACCATTCACATATTGGTTCTTATGTGAAATGATTTCAAGAATTGAATTGTTGGTAGCTTCAGACTGCCTAATCAATTCCCTTTTTTGTCTGTAACGAATGTACTCCTTGGCTACATCCTTATATGAAGTAGCCATTAATTTCTTTTCAACTAAATCTTGAATTTCCTCTACTGAAATTTCATCTTTCTTTATATTGGCAATTTCCTGTGCTATCTTTTCCTTAACATTATCCTTTACATATCCTGCCTTGGAAATAGCACGTTTAATTAATTCTGGTTGAAAAGAAACAACTCTCCCGTCACGTTTTATTACATTCATATAACTTACCTCTTAAACAAAATATATTATCAGTTGTGGAATTTAAACCACAACATTTTTGGCTTTTTATATCTCACTGTAATTCTCTATTCAATTGTCAAAGAACATTCCCTCGATAGGGAAAAGTATTTAGTCTTTCAATGAAGAAATTGAACCTTGTGACTGAAATAATAATAAACAATTTCAATGTATTACAAAGGTTCAATAATTTTTACAAAAAATTTTTAAGATTTTTTAAAATCAGTTTCAACTAATTCAAATCTGTACTGCTGCTTTACATTAGGATATTTTATCTTATCCACTTCTGAAATGAATGATTCCAATTCCCTGTAAAAAATATCGCCATAAAAAATATTC
>Ga0326511_10005277_pt1 | contig 10203 bp, 15 predicted proteins | sample 0_2496_0518_D_FD_203701 | JGI IMG/M metagenome (GOLD analysis project Ga0326511, IMG submission 203701) | Bovine rumen microbial communities from UC Davis, California, United States - 0_2496_0518 | ecosystem: Host-associated > Mammals > Digestive system > Stomach > Rumen | place: USA... | reverse complement strand
CCCCCGGCGACCTTGATGCAGTCGGGCGATTTTTGCATCACCATTTTTTGAATTCACCTATTCAACACGCATGAGGTATTGATATGAAATATGTACACTATGGTCAGATGGATTGTTAATCATATAACGTAAGAAATACCCCTATACAGAAAGTTTTTCCCGCGCCGGTTATGGACAACTGCGCGGCTTTCTGTTATGATAAAACAAGGAAAATTTCTGTGGGGTGTAATGTTATGACTTACGATTTTACAACCATTATGGATCGCAGCGGTAAGGATGCATTGGCTGTTGACGCAATCGGTGCTTACGTAAGTTGGGCGGTTGTTCCGACAAAACCGAAGGACGGCTTTTCGGCTATCCCTATGTGGGTAGCGGATATGAATTTTCCCACAGTCCCTACAATCCCACGGGAAATCATAAAAAGAGCGGAACACCCTGCCTACGGCTACTACATTCCGACAAAGGAGTACTACGACAGCATCATCGGCTGGCACGAAAAGCGCAACGGCGTTACAGGCTTGAACGCTGATAATATCGGTTACGAGAACGGCGTGCTCGGCTGTGTCAGCACAGCGATTCAGGCGTTCACAACACCCGGCGAAAAGATTATGCTGCACAGTCCCACCTATATTGGCTTTACGCATGTATTGGAGAATACAGGCAGAGTTGCCGAGCTGAGTCCGCTGAAAAAGGACGAAAACGGTGTGTGGCGAATGGACTATGAGGATATGGACAGACGCATACAGAATAATCATATCCACCTTGCCATCCTTTGCAGTCCTCATAATCCCTGCGGCAGAGTGTGGGAACAGGATGAGCTTAAAAAAGCGATGGAGATATTCCGCAAAAATCAATGTATTGTCATCTCAGACGAAATATGGTCGGACATTCTCCTAAACGGACACAAGCACATTCCGACTCAGAGCATCTCGGAGGACGCGAAAAGCAGAACAATAGCCGTTTACGCGCCCAGCAAGACCTTTAACCTCGCCGGCTTGATTGGAAGCTACCACATCATTTATAACGATTACCTCAAAGACAGAATGAGAAATCAATCGGATATGAGCCATTATAATTCGATGAACGTGCTGTCGATGCACGCTCTGATCGGCGCGTACAAGCCCGAAGGACATCTTTGGGTAGATGAGCTTTGCGAGGTGCTGTCCGAGAATGTCAACGATGCTGTTTCGTTTATTCAAAACGAATTTGACGGCGTTGAGGTATCAAAGCCCGAGGGAACCTATATGCTGTTCCTACATTGCGAGGAATACTGCATACGGCACGGAATCGGCATTGACGAGTTGATTCAAAGAGGCTGGGACGTCGGTGTAGCGTGGCAGCAGGGCGCGCCGTTCCACGACCCGTGGGGAATCCGAATGAACCTCGCTCTGCCGCATTCGCTTGTTATGGAAGCGATGGACAGATTGAAGAAATATGTTTTTTGAAATAGGCGAGCAAATCGGAGTTTAGGAGATCGGAGTATTGAAAGTAAAAACAGAAAAGAAACAGAAGATACCTGTAATCATCATATATTCTCTCATTTTTTACGGGGTTTGGGCGTTGTGGGAGCTTTTCGGCAGAAGCGCGGTCGGCAGTGTTGTTTCCGACGAGTTTCTGCTTCCATTCATAACAGAAGGAATCATTAAAGTTTCGGTCTGGGTTTTGCCCGCGGTTTGTTTAGTGCGGTATTTCAGGGATGATGTATATATCGGATTAAAGGATATGTTCACAAATCGAGCGAAGCTCCTTAAATATATCCCTGTATATCTGGGCTTTACCGCTTATTTGATCATAGGCGCTTTTATTCGTAAAGGCGGATTGGCTGTCAGCGACAGCTTCAGCTGCAGCGATTTGATTGATGTTCTTTTTGTAGGTATTACGGAGGAGATGGTTTTTCGCGGCTGGCTGTTGAATGTTACCGTCAGCGAAAAAAGAAAATGGCTGCCGATAATTATCAATGCGGTAATGTTTCTGCTGATCCATTTCCCGATTTGGATAAAAAGCGGAGTGTTTATAGATAGTTTCACAAGTCTGAATTTCTTGAGTGTGCCCATATTGAGCGTCATTTTCAGTTGGTCATTTATAAAAAGCAAAAGCATCTGGATCCCGATTACCCTGCATATGTATTGGGATTTGCTGATGTGTTTGTTTTATTAGTGATTTTATCTGTATTGTCCGAAACAAGAAAGATATCATTTTGAGAATAACAGATTAACAAAGATTATTTCTTTCGCGTGATTTCCAATCAAGTACGTTTTGGCTGCGGATACAGAACAGTTGACGGAAAACGACAGTATTTCGCATGGCACGGTCATCCCGACAGGAACAGCGACTACATAACCACGACCGAAATCAGCGAAAGCGAATTCGATGAAATAAATAAGAAATATCCCATAGAGATCGTTGCAAACAGAGAAAAAGCAGAGGTGTTCCGCAACAGATATGTTGACGATCATCCGGTCATTCTTGAGGGATGGGGTCGGTTGCTGTAAGTGCGCTGCATAATTACGAAAACGGAGAAAATGATATGAAAAAACTCGCTGTATTATTTATCGCGATTTTTATTTTGCTTTCGGGCTGTACCGCTTCACAAAGCCGAACCGATGCTACCTATACGCAAATCACACAGGAAGAAGCAAAGGTTATGATGGATAAAAACGACGGGCATATTATCGTAGATGTGCGTCGTCAGGATGAATACGACACAGGGCATATTCCCGACGCCGTTCTGATCCCGAACGAATCCATCGCAGACAAACAGCCCGAGGAGCTGCCCGACCTCGATCAGATCATTTTGGTTTATTGCCGCAGCGGGCGCCGCAGCAAGGAGGCTGCGCAAAAGCTGGCAGACATGGGATATACCAATGTTTATGAATTTGGCGGTATCATCGACTGGACGGGAGAGACTGTGATGAGTGAAACGGAAACGACGCAAGCCGTGAGTGCAACACCGGTACTTGTGATAAAAGCTAACGGAAAGGTGTTCTACGCGAATCTTGAAGACAACTCCTCGGCAAAGGCTTTTATTGAAAAGCTGAGCCCGCAGGAGCTCACTCTTGAGCTGCACGATTACGGAAACTTTGAAAAGGTGGGCGATCTCCCGTGGGAACTGCCGCGCAACGACGAGCAGATCACCACAGAGCCGGGAGATGTTATTCTGTACCAAGGCAATCAGCTGACGATTTATTATGACGAGAACACTTGGGATTTTACGCGTATCGCAAAGATCGGTAACACCACAAGGGAGGAACTTTTGTCGGCTTTCGGTGAAGGCGACGTGAGCGTAACGATGAATCTCGAATGGAGCGAGTGAAATGGCTCACTCCATAGCTTGCGCGCATTAATTTAGGTTGAAAGGAAACAGACGGATGATACTCTATTTCAGCGGAACGGGCAACTGCAAATATGTCGCCGAACAAATCGCATCGGCGGTCGGTGACACTGCGGTCTCCGTCGAGAACAGCAACGGCAAAATCACATTGAAAAAAGGAGAGATTTTCGGCATCGTTTTTCCCACGCACTTTTGGGAGCTACCCGCCATTATGCGGGACTTTTTAGAGAAAGCAAGCATAACCGCAGAGAGAGAAAACTACGCCTTTGCCATTGCGACCTACGGCACGACACCGGGCTGCAGCGGAACGGACGCTAAGAAGCTATTGCGGAAGAGATGCATTGATCTCAGCGCGGCGTTCAGCCTGAAAATGCCCGACAACTGGACGCCTATGTTCGACCTCAGCGACGCCGAAAAGGTGCGCTGCCAAAATGAAGAAGCCGACAAAAACCTCGCGGTGCTGATTTCCAACATCAAAGCAATGGTGAAGGGCAACCACGCTACACCCAAAGCGCCGTATTTTGTCCGTACGATGTCCGATAAATTGTATCTGAAAGCGCGCAGGACGAGTAATTTCTATGTTGAGGGCAGCTGCATCGGCTGCGGATTGTGCGCAAAGCAATGCCCTGTAAAGGCGATCGAAATCCAAAACGGCAAGCCCGTATGGATAAAGGAGCACTGCACGCTATGTCTGCGCTGCCTGCACCTGTGCCCGAAATTTTCCATTCAGTACGGCGACGGCAAAACCAAGCAGCACGGACAGTATCATCATCCGTAAAAACAACATAGATGAAGAAAAAGAAATGAAACGAACACAAAATATGATCAGCCTATTTCTCATATTTATGAAAATCGGGTTGTTTACCTTTGGCGGCGGTTACGCAATGATTCCGCTTATTCAGCGTGAAACCGTCGAGAACAAAAAATGGATCAACGATGAAGAGTTGCTTGAAATCATCGCGATTGCTGAATCGACGCCCGGTCCCATCGCTATCAATGCGGCGACTTTTATCGGCTATCGGGTAGGCGGATTTTTGGGAGCACTGGCGGCAACCATCGGCTTGGTGCTGCCGTCCTTTGCAATTATTACGGCTGTCTCTTTTGTACTTGCGGAATTTCAAAATGTCCGTTGGATTCAGTATGCCTTCAACGGCATACGCGCCGGCGTTTTGGCGTTGATTGTCAAGGCACTGTGGTCGATGTATAAGCAAAGCCCGAAAGGGATTTTTGCTTACCTGATTATGTTAGGTGCGTTTGTTGTAACTGCGTTTTTACCCGTCAACGTTATCTTTGTGATACTTTTCTGCGCGGCGGCAGGAATCGTACAGGCGATGATCTTTGACAGGAGGGACAAGCGATGATTTACTTTGATTTGTTCTTCACCTTCCTGAAAATCGGGCTGTTCACGATTGGCGGAGGCTACGCGATGCTGCCGATGATCCGGGAAGAAGTGTCATCACACGGCTGGCTGAGCCAAAGTGAGCTGATAGATTTTATTGCCGTCAGCGAGAGTACGCCCGGACCGTTCGCGGTGAATATAGCAACCTTTGTGGGTACACGAACCGGCGGCATATTCGGCGGCTTGTGCGCAACGCTCGGCGTGGTGCTGCCGTCATTTGTAATCATTCTGATCGTTGCAAAGTGCTATGAAAGATTCAAAAGCAACAAGCTTGTCGTCGGTGCGATGAACGGCTTGAAACCGGCTGTGGTCGGCTTGATAGCGGCGGCACTGCTCTCGCTTTCGGGCACGGTGTTCTTTCCGCAGGGTTTGAGCGCGAATGTTTTCGGCGCAGCGCAGTTTTACGTTTCGCTCGGTATATTTGCCGTGGCGGTCGTGCTGGCGTTTAAAAAGCTCCACCCGATTCTCATTATCCTGCTATCGGCAGTTATCGGGGTGATATCCGGCGTGATTGGAACGGGTTGAAGCCGAATATCGAATAAGAAAGATTGCAAGGAACAAAAACAAACACTATGTCTTATCCGTTTGTTTGGGAAGGACAATGAAATGGAACTATGGGATCTGTACGATAAAAACGGAAACCGGACGGGAGAGGTCTGGGAACGGCGGCACGGCAATTATAGGGATATCCCTGCCGGGCGGTATCATTTGGTGAGCGATATTCTGGTGCAGCACCGCGACGGCACCTATCTTCTGACAAAACGGCACCCCGGTAAGGACATCTACCCCGGCTATTGGGAAGCGAGCGCGGGCGGCTCCGCGCAGCTCGGCGAAGGGCCCGAGGAGTGCGCCAAACGCGAGCTGTTTGAGGAAACAGGCATTTTATGCGACCACTTTGAGCTGGTCAAAATCACATTCAGCACACGCAGCCCAAGTCTGATCTATTCCTATCTCGCGATGGTCGACTGCGATAAGGACGCGATCGTTCTTCAGGAGGGAGAGACGACCGAATACAAATGGGTCGACGCCGCCGGATTGCTTGAATACGCGAAATCGGAGCTTGCGATAAAATCAAGCGTTGAGCGGTACAGAGATTATTACGACAAACTGCGGGAGCAGATAAAGAAACAAGATGAAAACGATGATCAAAGAAATTGACAAAAACAATATCCCGGAATGCGTCACCGTGATTAAAGAGAGCTTCAAGACGGTTGCCTATGCGTTTGGCTTCACTCCGGAAAACGCGCCCGGTTTTACGGCATTTGCGACAGATGAAGCAAAGCTGCACCAATGGATGGACGAACAGCACCGCCCTATGTACGGTTACTTTGAAGGTGATAAGCTTGTGGGGTATTACAATCTTCTCATTTTGGATAATGGGGAATGTGAACTGGGCAGTCTGTGCGTCCTTCCAGAATACAGACATTCCGGCATAGGAGAAATTCTTTTGAATGATTCGCTTGAAAAAGCAAAAACGCTCGGCTGCCGGGTAATGAAGCTGAGCATCGTTGAGGAGAACACTGTTTTGCGAAAGTGGTATGAGGCACACGGATTCATCCATACCGGTACCCAAAAGTTTGACTTTTTCCCGTTTATCTGCGGATATATGGAAAAGAAATTGTAATTAAAATGCTGATTTTGAGAGGTGTAAAATGGTCAGAGAATTAATGCACGACCCGATGTTTTTGGGAATAAAATCAAGACCCGCGACAAAAGAGGATATTTTTACAGCGCGCGATCTGCTCGATACTCTGAATGCTCACCGCGAGACCTGCGTCGGGATGGCGGCGAATATGATAGGCAGGACGGTTAGCTTGATCGCCTTTATCGACGGCGTGAGACCGACCATTATGTATAACCCCGAGATTACCTTTAAAGCCGCGCCGTATGAAACCGAGGAGGGCTGTCTGTCGCTCCTCGGCGCGCCGAGAAAAACCACAAGATACAAAACGATCAAAGTGAAGTATCAGGACGATAAATTTCAATGGAAAACCAAATCTTTTTCGGGCTTCACCGCACAGATCATCCAACACGAGATCGACCACTGCAACGGGGTTTTGATATAGAATGAGCAAGTACACATATATTCTCAAGTGTTCCGATAGTAGGAGCTAAAACTATGATTTTTGTAACAGGCGATTGCCACGGAGAGTTTCAGAAATTATCAACTGCCGCATTTCCCGAACAGCGAGAAATGACAAAGGACGATATTGTGATTATCTGCGGCGATTTCGGTGCGATCTGGGATTGTGACGGCGTGAGCAATGCGGAAAAATACTGGCTGAATTGGCTTGACGAAAAGCCCTTTACCACAGTCTTTGTTGACGGCAATCACGAGAACTTTGATCGTCTGAACAGCGAATTTAAAGAGGTGGTTTTTCATGGTGGCAAAGCACATAAAATCAACGACAGCGTGTACCACCTTATGCGCGGGGAAATCTTCAACTTTGAGGGAAAGATATTCCTTGCGTTTGGTGGTGCTCGTTCGCACGATATTGACGACGGTATTCTCTCGTGGGAGGATTTTGACACGCAGGCGGAGTTCAAGGAAACTGTCCGCAAATGGCGAAAGCAACGCAAGGTTTTCCGTATAAAACATGTATCATGGTGGGATGAAGAATTGCCAAGCGACGCGGAAATTCAAAACGCGGAAAAGAATATAGCAAAGATTGATTACAAGGTGGATTATGTCATCTCCCACTGTGCGCCACAATCTATCGTTTCATGGCTCATGGGCGGATATACACAGCCCGATAAATTAACCATGTATTTTGAGGATTTGGTGCTGCGTTTGAATTTCAAAAACTGGTTTTTCGGACACTACCACGACGACAGAAAAATCATGAGCAAATATATCTTGCTCTATGACCAGATTGCGAGGATACTCTAAAATGAATCTATCGAGAGTCAGTAAAACCATGTCTTGGATGCTGCGACATTGTCAGGAGCCGAGATATATCGACCTAAAAGGAGGCTGGGCGAGCGCAACAGATATCCTCGCCGCTTTGAAAAAGAAATACCCTGACGTAACAATCAATACCATTGAGCAGATAGTCGCTAAGGACGAGAAGGGACGTTATTCATTCGACTCCACCGGTACAAAAATCCGCGCGAATCAGGGGCATTCAATTCCGGGCGTTGTCATTGAAATGGAGGCACCCGAACCGCCGGAGTTTTTGTATCACGGAACAGCCACGCGGTTTTTGGATACGATCATGAAGGACGGACTGAAGCCGATGACGCGGCAGTTTGTTCACATCTCGCCTGACTACGAAACGGCGGTCAAGGTCGGCAGCAGACACGGAAAGCCTGTTGTACTGAAAATCCGCGCGAAGGATTTTGTCGATGACGGAAATGAGCTGTACCGCTCATCCAATGGCGTTTGGCAAGCGAGATGTGTTCCACCGGTTTATTTCACAATCTGCTATTCAGAATAATCTTCTCAGACAATCTTCGCGACAAATCGCTTGTGTCGCGTTTTTGTCCCGAAACCTATAATTTCTCCTTGCTGCCATAAAAATCGAACACAGGGCAATTTGGAGGGAAACAGGCGGGTTGCTGAGGAATTCAGTAAACTATCTTCCAATTTCGATGAGTAGCTTTGCACAGTTTTCACCTTCGATCTTTGTGTACATTATTTTTTCATATTGCTTGCTATTTTCCGCGCTAAGAGGTAATATGCTCATACCAAAACAACGGAGATCAAACAGTGCAAAAAAGGAGGCAACACAAAGTGGATAAAGAGCAAGCCAAAAGAGTCCGACAATTTATGAGAGATAGCGGAATCAAGCATTACATTTATGGCATTGGCACTCTTGCCGGCGCCAAAAAAGCTGAAAACCTTTACTTCAAAACCGACGAAGAATTCAACCAAAAAGCAGAAGAAATCCTGTCCGATAAATGGAATGTGGAAATCTACGTACTTCACATCAATGACTGAAAAGAAAGAAGCACTCAACTTCAAAACTTGGAGCTGAGTGCTTTATTTTTTTGTGTTGCATTTTTTGATTTGTGTTGCATTGAAAAGCAGAGTGTTGCATTTCTTGATTTTGTGTTGCAAACATTTTTTCAATTTGTTGCAACCAATGAACGGAGTGTTGCAAAGAAAAAAACGAATGTTGCAATCAAAAAAAGGGCGTTGCGTTTGTATCATTTTGTGAGTCCTTTGCCATTCAAAAAACGGCTTGAACAGTGAGTTTAAGCCGTTTTTAATACTTCAACAGCTATTTCGTCATTTGTTGAAGGCTTATTTTTTATAAAGTCTGATAATTTTTCAAGCTTTTTGCTCCTGTCAGTTTCATCTAAAAAATCAGCATATGTATCGTCTATACTTTTAATTCGTTCCTCTGTCTGTTGCTGTAAAGTGTAATCATTGTACCATATGCATACTCATTGTCAATAGCTTTCGCGGCATAAACGCGGATTAAGGTTACCCACACTTTCTAGTGAAGCCTCTGTTTTTTTATCGTCAGCCAGCATACTCGACTCCTTCTTTGATCACGTTTTGATAGAAAGGCAATACGTTTTGATATCTTTCAAACAATTCCGCTGACTTGACCGAGATCGAAACCGTAACATCGTATTCAAGACTTAGATCGCTTGCTATCTCGGCAACAGCCATGCGGCACCGAGATATTTGTTCCTGCGATTTATCAACTGTCAGAAGAATATCTACATCAGATTCGCTGTGATAATCTCCCCGTGCGTAAGAGCCATATAGATAGGCACTTTTCAATTCACCAAAAACGGTTTTGCATCTCTCACATGCTTCATTAAGGATTTCAATTGCTTCATTCTTGCTGCACATAGATATTCCTCCCTTCTGTTTTTATTATACCCGATTATTCTGTTTCGTCAAGGGTTAATTCAGGAATCACAAAGGCGCTCAAAAATCGCCGACACCGCGCGAACGCTCTTGGTCGGGTACTTACTCTGCTTTTCCCAACAAATCGCACACAGGGCGATACACGGCGAAACAGGGGCGAAAAACTGTTTGCCATCAAAAGAGCTGCAGCCCCGATTTTCGAGGCTGCATTTTTGATTATTCTTCCGTGTGCAGCGCTTCTGTGATCAACCTCACACCCAATCGGAAGCCGTTAATGAAGCTCTCGCATTCGTTCAGACAATTCAGCTCAGTGACGGCATCCTTGAATTTGCCGAACAATTCTATTTCGTGTTCATTCATGGTTGCTTTGAGCGCGGCGTCATGCCTGAGCACTAGCTTAGCGAGCCTGTCGCTTTCGCTGTCCTTCTTGATATCACGCTCGAACGGATGGACATTGCCGTAGTACAGTTCTCTGATTTCTAAAACATTCTTTGGCGAGGATCCGGTTAATGTTAATTGGATTGCAAGTCGCCTCAAGGGAGTTGCTCACGTTCTCGTCCAAAAAGGCGGCTGGTTGAACAGTCCGTTGCGAAGCAAATGTGACGATAAAAACGAATACTATGGAGCAATTGGAAACTACTATACTAA
>Ga0326511_10005274_pt1 | contig 10209 bp, 17 predicted proteins | sample 0_2496_0518_D_FD_203701 | JGI IMG/M metagenome (GOLD analysis project Ga0326511, IMG submission 203701) | Bovine rumen microbial communities from UC Davis, California, United States - 0_2496_0518 | ecosystem: Host-associated > Mammals > Digestive system > Stomach > Rumen | place: USA... | reverse complement strand
GATCAACCACTTTATGCATAAGATTTCCGTTTTTATTGTTAAGGGATGGAGATTCCGATACTCCGTATTATAATAAAAAGATTTGGCATTATATAGAAGATAACCTTCCTTTTTGTACAATGAAAATATATGATGATGAAAAGGAAGAATTCGGTTCAGACTATATTGTAACCAACAGATGGTTGTATATTAAAGTAATGATTGCCAAATGGTATTATAAATATCCGCTTCAATGGTTTCACTGTATTCAAGAATTTAATTGGCTTGACGACATGCCGGAAGGATGGAGAAAAAATTTCGGTATTCAATTGTGTAAGGATCTCAGGAAAGAACTTATAAAGAACCATTACCTGTTCAAGTATCGTATCGTACAGATAAAAGAAAAATTTGGAGGTCTTCGGTGGTATGATGATGGTGCTCCTGGTAAAGTGCATGAAATTATAGAAGATTACGCGAGTAAGTCATATTATATTTGTATAAACTGCGGGAAACCTGCTACGAAATTTACTACTGGATGGATTTGTCCATACTGTGATAATTGTATACCAGAAGGCCGGCCATATCGTGAAATAAAGCCCACAAGTGAGGTTGAAAACAAAATCTAAGGAAAACTACTATTTAATTATTAAAGTGTCCCAAAATCAAAATAAACAAGTAATATGATAGCACGTAAAGATAATTCGTCAGGAAATCTTACGGATGATTTTAATTATTTAAACACCAGGATTGATGACGTACAAAATGAACAGTACCGGCAAAACAGTCAAATATATGAAGCTAAACAATTCAATAATGCTGCAGCGCAATCTTTATATGGTGTATATAATTCTTCTATTGTAGCATCAAATTCTTCATCATATAGTCAATCGAGACTTGCATCGGTTGAATTAGTGGAGGAATTGAATCAAGATATTAAAACATTGGCGGTAGCAATAGAAAACATACTTTCATCTAAGGCATTTAAATTTTTATCTTTTAATGATTTTGAAACAGATGGAACACATAATCAAATATTAGATATTATAAATCGTACATATAATAGAAATAATTGATAATATGGGATTAACTAAAGAACAACTTAAAGAACGTAGCATACAAAAGTTAAAAGACTTTGTTAAAGAATATGGTACTTGCATAACCAAAAGTCTTATTGTATGGGATAAGTATCCTGTATGTGTAAAAGACATTTGTGTATTGTCCGTTTGTTTATTCAATGATAAAATAATATTCGGTGATTTTAATAAAGAGAAAAAGGAAATGGAATCTGTCCGAAAAACTACAGATAATTTAGACAGAAAATACATCGATGAAGTCCTTGCCGATATGATGGAAATACAAAGTAAAAAGAAATAAGCATGCAAGAATTTGAATTATATAAAGTACCGGATAATCCCGTTCACCTTACAGAAGAATTCTTTTTAGAATGCGGATTCAAAAAAGAAATTCGTAATTGGGCTTTTGAAAAAGAAGTCGAGTTTACAGATCCTACCGGTCAAATTATTATAACGCATGGGATGTCGAACAGAAATAATTGCTATTGGTATGTGCATTTTGATAATAATGACTTTGAAACAATTGGTTCTGCCGATATTGAATATTATCATGAACTTGTTATATTATATAAATTATTTGGATATGATTTAAAATCTATAAAATATTCCGAGTAATTTGAAATTTTTCTTTCATTAATTTTTTATTTCAAAATTATTTGTTACCTTTGCTGTAGATAAAGTTATACTTAAAGTAAAAGTATTATGATCGCTACAGCATTTCTTATTATTTTACTTGCCATATTTTTAGTGGCAATAGTTATTTATGCAGTCATTTCTATTTTCGGCGGTGCTTTAGTTCAAGTATTTGATATGATTTCCGGTGATATGGAACCCACTGCCGGCGGAGTTTTGGCATTGATTGTAGTGGTGGTTGTTATTGTATTAATCATTGTATTATAATGAATGATCGAGATACCGATTGGTTATGGTCTAATACACCCATAATCGAACTTTACGATTATACATATATAGATTTAAAAAGGGGAACCCGAGTAAAATATAGAATGCGGGCAACCCCTATTGAATGGTGTAAAAAAGCCAAGGGAAACTGCTATATTATTATTGCGGTTGCTGTAGTAAATGATTGGCAATCCTGGTCTTATTATACATCAAAATTGTATAATAATTATATGGATGATCCTGGCATATATTATGGGCAGTATAAACCCGGAAGTATGCAGACTTCCAAGTATAATAGTAAATCTTTAAACAAATCAATTAAAAGGAATAACATGGCGTATTCCAATAGATGTTATAACAATAAATATAAATTTAATAAAAAAGGTAGATAATGGAAGCACAAGAAACCTTTACAAAGCAATCGGCATTTAATGCCAGTACCGTTACTCGTATTAAGTTTGTACCATACAGGAAATCTGAATATTTCGTATGGGGAGATACGTATGAAAAATGGAAATGCCGTTTATTCGGCAAATCCGGATGGATTACTGTGCATACTGGTAAATTTGGGTGGAGACCTGGAGGTGACAGTATGTATTATTATGAAAGTCCTTTGTATGAAACAGACGAAGAACTGATGAGTGATAATCCGGAATTAATCGTTATCGAAGGAGAAGTTTGGTATAAGCCTTTCGTTAACTTCGAACTTGCATCCGGACATACCCAGGTAAAATATTTTACCGATGATCAAAAAGCTTGGGAATATTATCAAAATATTCTTACCGCCAATCTCGGTAATATGATTATTGATGATACTATCGCGTAAAAAACTGCTAAAAATTTTTTTATTTAAAAAGTTTGCACTATCTTTGTAGTGTTAACAAGAAACACAAGTATATTAAAGTATAAACAATTAAACATACAGTATTATGGAACACGTTATGGTATCTTTCTCGAACAATGGTCTTGCTACGAACTTCCTTAATGAAGAGGATCTTCGCAAGAAATGTCCAATGGCCTTTATGACCGAGCCCACCAACCCGGATGTTTCCACGCTCTATGTCCCGGCGAACACCAAGACCGTCATCGATGACATGGCCAAACTCGGCTGGTTCCCCGTTGAGGCCCGCCAGCAGCGCCGCCGTACCGAAGGTGGAAAGTATTCCTTTCACATGGTCGCATTCCAGAATCCTGACGTCAAGATGACTAAGGAAGTGGACGGTGAGACCGTGGTGGATTGTTATCCCCGTATTATCCTGACTAACAGTCATGACGGTCAGCATGCGTTCAAATTCATGGTAGGTCTCTACCGTGTGGTCTGCAGCAACGGCCTGGTCATTGCTACCGATAGCTTTGCGGACCTTTCCATCCGCCACATCTACTACACGTTCGAGGAACTGCGTGATCTTACCACCAAGATCATCGACGAGCTTCCGTCCCAGATCGAGCACATGAACCTCATGCGCCGTACGGTTCTTTCCCTTAATCTCAAGCGCAAGCTTGCTACCGATGCATTCAAGATCCGTCGTGGCATCCCGGAGAATGTTCCGTTCGTCCTTCCGTTCGACGTGGCCGATGAGATTCTCCGTCCTCTCCGTGACGATGATTGTGGTGATGACCTCTGGACTGTGTTCAATGTCATCCAGGAGAAGATGATCAACGGTGGTTTCAAGTACACTGCGGATCCCAAGAAGAATCCCCGCAAGGTGCGGAAGATTACTTCCGTGGCCAAGGACCTGATCGTCAACCGAAAGCTTTTCGGTATTGCTGAGAGTTACATCAATGTTCCTCAGGAATAACTGGGGAACTTGATTGAATAATCATTTCTAATTTTAATTTATATGAATATCAATCGTAATGAAATCAAGCTCGTGTTCGAGCCCGCCGTATTTACGGTAAACACAAAGAAGGGTATCGTTACCTGTGTTCTGCGGTATCGTATCCTCATCCCGGAAGTTTGTTCTGATGGATGGAATGATAGTAAGAAGAATAACGGACGTCCTTTGAACGGTACAGGTTTTTACACCGGCCAGTATGATAAGGTACTTACCTCTATCGGTATGGCAAAGTGCGGTCCTGATGATACTTTCGATGAAAAGATCGGCAAGGAAATTGCTGAAGCACGTGCTGAAAGCGGCGCATATATGACTGCATCCAATAAGGTCTCTGCACTCTTCACATTCCTTTCGGAAAAGTTCTATGAATGGAGCGATCACTTCGCCCAGAAGGGTCAAGCCATTTGGAATCACAATGAAAGTTATGTTGCTTCCATTGGCAAGCAGGCACCTATTGAAGATGCCGAGTAAGTACAACATTATCTAATAAAAAGAAAGACGGATGCCTTGCAGACATCCGTTTTTTAATAAATAATAAAAGCATTTAATAGATAAACAATGGCTTATAATTTAGTAGGAATAGATGGTAATGCATATAGCATAATGGGCTATGTGAGTAAATGCATGCGCAAAGAACACTATTCACAAAAAGATATTCATGATTATATAGAAAAAGCAACATCATCTGATTATGATAATTTACTTCGTGTATCAATAGACATGATAGATAAACTGAACGAAGGTAAACCGAAAGATCCAGAGGATGATGAATGAATAGATGAAAGCTTTGAAGAATCGTCTTTTGATAAAGATGATTCAGAAGAATCATATTTTGATACTATGAGCAGGGCTGATGCAGATTATAAAGCAGTAAGTGAATGAGTGGCCAATACAATAAAATTTGACTCTATTAATTATACACCGAATAGCGCAAATGATCCAAAAAATGTTAAATGACATTTCAATTACGAAAGAACATCAAGAGGATTAGAAGTAGATTTAATAATCGATGATGATAATACTTATGATGTTCAACGTACAATAAGGAATGGATACTTTGTTATTAATGCCGGTGGTAAATGAAAGTATGATAGGGTAGGACCTAGAAGCGATACATCTTTTGAATACAGTGATCGTATAGATAAAGATGAAATGGAGCGTTTCCGTAAAACTAAACGCGGGAACGTATGAGAAGAAATACCAAAGCATCACTGATATAAACAAGGCGAACATCAAGAAGAATATATATTTCCACATGATATAAAGCTTAGGAATTGTGGTGCCGGTTTAATGGCTAGGAACCTGGGTCTTTATAATATGGATTGCCTGCCAAGAAAAGTACGCGGCCCATGGTTAATACTTTCTGATAATAACTTTACTTCACTTGAAGGTGGACCGGAATTGTATACAGATGATAATTTATATGGTTATCGTATTGATTTTAGTGGTAATGATATTACATCTTTGAAAGGGTTAGATAAAATTATTGGTAATGTAAAGTATGTTGATTATTTAGGTTTCTTTCATAATGATTTAACAGATTTTACTGGATGACCAGAAGGTTTAAGTGTTTCAAATTTAGATGTAAGAGACAATAACATTAGAAGCATGAAAGGTTTTCCTACCAACGATTTTCATGGTTCCCTTGATATAAGTGATAATTATCTTGAATCATTGGAAGGTATGCCATTAAATGCAAGAGCTATAAGTGCAAAATATAATTATATTCCTTCTACAATGAATATGAAAAAATATGTTATGGATAAAGCGGATAAGAATGATTTAACTCATGATATATTGGCCAGACAAAGGCAGCGTTCTAATGATAAATTACATCCGCAAAGAAGCAGAAAGAACCGTCCTGTATTTGAAAGCTTTGATAATAATGTAGACTTTGATAATACTGACAATAATCAAAATTATTTCGATTCATTCAGTAAAGATGATGTTAATTATAAGAAGGAATGAGTGGGATTCAAAGGTATTTTCAGAAATATGTTAAAGACCGCTTTTACATATAATGGTGATATGATTGTATTTAATGGAACCTGAGAAAATGAAAAGCGGCGTTCTTATTATGAAAATATTTGAAAGAAAGTTATAAAAGTAAATCCGGAAGATAATACCATAATATGGAATGAAGATTATGAAAATGGTATGTATGATCTGGAATGAGATGAATGAAGAGATTTGCAACTCAGTTTAGCAGATCTTATTAAATATCATTCAGATGAACTTGATGACCTATTGATGGGATATAAAATTAAAGAATACTATGGTGAACTTGATTTATCCGACCTGGATGTCATTGACTTTGCCAAACTTCCAAGGGAGATTTATGGGTCTCTATATATAAGCAATACAGATAAATTTATTAATTGAGATCAGTTTCCTACGAAAATAACTGATGAACTTCGTCTTGATGATATTTATAACATATGGTGTATGAATAATCCGATGGGTACATTTAAAGATGATTTTTATTATGGGTGAGTAAATTCCATCAGGTTGATAAAGGATTTAACTACCTATATTCATCAGGATAATTTAGTAATCGAGTTCGAAAACCAGGAAGAATGTGCTATGTGTTTGATCGAGAAAGCTGACATATGCGGAACACAGACCACTATTAAATCACTGAGAGATGCTTTACCTGAGATTATTGAACAACACAAGAATAAAAAATGGTTGGAACAATGGAACGAATATAAAGAAGAATTGGATGATGAAGACGAGGAGGAGGACGATTTTGAAGGTGGTAGAGATATAGACGAATCTTTAAATGAATCATACATTTATTCCAGTTGGGATGGGACTCCCTCGAAGGAACATAATATTGCAACATGGATTCTTGATCATGCAGATCTGTTTTTCATCGGAAGGTATTCTAATATAAAACCAACGGAAGATGATGTATTCGTAGATCCGGATAACCATGAAATACGAATACGATTTACAAGTGATAAAAGCAAGCAGTTCGAAATGATATGTAAAACACTTAATGATAAATTCGGTCTGGATAGTTCGGATAGTAGAAAAACAGACGAATTCTTCTGGACACATACGGAAACTCAAGGATGAGGGAATCGATGAACATATACTATAAAAGTTCCAACAATACTTTAATAAAGTCGAAATATTTCGACTTTATTTTTTTATGTCAATAATAATATCTATATTTGCAATAGTCATAGATTTAAAATATGGATATAGCTGAATTTAGACAATTTATTAAAAATCTTAATAACTTAGATTTTCGTAACGATGTTATCAGATTCGCAGATGATAACGGTTATACTGTATATGAACGTTCATTTAATGAAGAAGGTTTGCTGGTATTAGAATTTATTACAAATATCCGGTATAACCTGGTAAATAATACTTGTTATGAAATGGATCATTATGAAATAATGTCATTTCATTTTACATATTATATACCAGAATTAAGACGTTATAATGATGCGGAACTTTATGGCAAACGTTATTCCCGCCGCACCTGCATTCCAGGATATGTACCAACTCCTGCGAAAAAAGAACTTTTGACATACAAACCCGAAGACCGGGGTAAAGTGTTTATTCGTCTAGATGAAAATAACAATTTAAATAAAATATAATCATGAGAAGTTTCGATTCTACTTATATGAAATCTGCATATCTTTGGGCGGAAAATTCATATGCCAGAAGGGCGAAGGTCGGTGCCGTTATTATTAAGAACGGTCAAATGATTTCCAATGGTTTTAACGGAACACCTTCCGGATTCGAAAATGAATGTGAGGAAGTTGTTGGCTGTGAATGTATTGAATTGTGTCCTCATAAAAATTGCAGTAAAGATGTATGTCTTGACTGCCCTCATGCATTGTTAAAAACAAAATCTTACGTTTTGCATGCGGAAGCTAACGCCATTACAAAATGTGCAAAGACAAATACTTCCAGTGAAGGTGCTACTATATATGTAACATTGTCCCCCTGTATTGAATGTGCGAAACTTATTTTACAGGCGGGGATAACTCGTGTCGTATATGCAGAAGAATACCGAGATACTTCAGGACTTGATCTACTAAGGCGGGCAGGAATTACAGTAGAAAAATATGATCCAGAAAAGGAATAAAAACAAGTTAATATTAATATAATAATTATATGAATGATATTTATGATGATTGGATTTCCAATAAGTTCGAAGAGAAAGTTCGATATGGAATAGATTCTTATCATAGGGTGGTCAAGGATAATAAAGATGCGATTCTTATTTATAATGGTATCTTTGATCGGTTGCCCGATATGTTTAAGATTAAGCATAATCCATGGGATAGCACCGATAAAACTCAGATTTATGATGTAGAAATGATTTTGGCCAAACCTTATTTAAATGACCGGTATATTGTTTATTTTCAATATAAGGGAAGTGTTAAAGCAGGGAAGCTTATTAATTTTCATATATATGATTTTACGGTCCAAGATGTATATTATCTTCCGGATATTACACTAACCAAGGTAAGCAAGGATATTGATTCTATTGATAATTTCTTACTTGTTGTAAATCAAATACGTAAAGCTATTTTACGAATTCAGGATAGTTATTCTAATAATAATGAAGCTATTACTGTACATTTGCATAGTAATCTATCTAAATATGATACTAAGCAAATAAATGATAAACGTACAGCAGAAGAAGTGGCAGAAGATATTGTAAATAATATCAGCGGCGTATTTTCCAGATTGTGGAAAGGATTTTTAAAATGGTTATCAACGGATTAGTTATGGAAAGGAATATTGACATTAAAGATTTCATTACTGAAGTTGGTGATATTATTAATCTGATGTATAAAGGATTAAATTACAATGATATTTCCGGGAAGGTAATAGAACGGGATGAAATAACCTATAAAAATTATATAAAACAGGTTACATGTGAAATAGAAAAAGAAACCGGTAAACAATATGTAGTTATTAACGGTGATCTTCTATCTCCGGAAGAATTAAAAAATAAATTCAAAAAAGATCCTGAATAATTTTTTAATTCAAAAAATAGTATTATCTTTGTATTGAAAAATAAATGCCTTGTGCATTTAAAGAGTTCTTTGATAAGCGTGCAGGTTGTGTCTCACGTAAGTCCGTAGTGTGGTGAGATTCATAAAAAAGTGGATCGGGCGGGGTGATTTATCATTAATGTAGATTTTATTGATTAAATTTGAATATAAAATTGTTATTAATGATATAAATACTTGATTGATGTAAAAAGTATTTATATTAATTGAAATTAAATGTGATAAATCCATCAATCCCGCCTGTGCTGATGACAATTGTCTAAACAGCGGCAATCTCCGGTAAGAGGTTTATATTCTTATATAATATAATTAGAAGGTTCGACTCCTTCGTTTAATCTAAGCTGTTATGTCGGCACGTCCATGTATTTGTGATATTCTACGCAGGTAACGAAGCTAGTTCTCAAGGGTACCTGTTGTATTGAGGAGAGCTTATAATGCCACGCCCTTTGATATTATAAATTATAGATAATAAATTGTGGTATTATAAATTGCGTATAATATTTGTTTTATGCTTTAGAAAACAACATATCACAATACTACCTGCACACACTGTCAAATTAATTCATATTTTCGCCAAGGGCGAGCTTAGGTTCGCCCTTTTATATTGAAACTACTTAGTACTATTAATATTTGTTAAACATGTTTACAAAAAACGAAAACTGGTTCCTTAGGAACATGGATCCTACTTACGGCAAATATAAGTGGTGGCCGTATGGTCTTATCTGCGGTGTTTGGATTATTCTTCAAATGATTACAACTATCCTTGTAAAACTTCCGCTTGGTGGATTTGAATTTACCATTACCTTGTTTGCTTATATTATTTGGTTTAATGTGATGACCGGTAAAATCCGGAAGAAAACCATAAATATGACCTGGCGGGAGCGTGAAGAGTTTAAAGAAAAACTGGCAGAAGAATATAAGGCGAATCCTCCAAAAACTTTTAAAGAAATTTGGCAGACGATTTTCAAAAAACTTCTTGTTGATGAAAAGAAAGTGGAAGATTAATCTTCCACTTAATTTTTTATTTAAAAATATTTTTGTATCTTTGCCATATAATTTAATGCATTATGAATTACAGTTCTAATAATTCAAGTCCTTTCTATAATGATCTGGACAAAGTATCATTGCGTCATGGCGGCAGAGATACGCATAAATATTTTCTTATTAAGCGAGAACTTGTAAGTGATAAGGATGGTCACAATACTATTCATTATCATATAATGTCATCAACTTGTTCTGGGGGTGCTTATAGTTCCTTATTTAATCAGACTGTATATAATGCACCAGAAGAAAAAGCCGCTGATATTCGTAAGCACTATCATACTAAAATTCTTGAAGGTGTAAAAGAATATAAAGAAACTGGCCGTGTTAGTTATA
>Ga0326511_10005272_pt1 | contig 10210 bp, 17 predicted proteins | sample 0_2496_0518_D_FD_203701 | JGI IMG/M metagenome (GOLD analysis project Ga0326511, IMG submission 203701) | Bovine rumen microbial communities from UC Davis, California, United States - 0_2496_0518 | ecosystem: Host-associated > Mammals > Digestive system > Stomach > Rumen | place: USA... | reverse complement strand
TGTTTTATTTTTAATAATTCTTTACAATCATGTAAAATGCCTGTTGACAGTGAATTTTGTTTGTCATAGTATAGTTATACTCAAAAATAATGTCCGAAGTATGTAAAATAGCAGTTTTGAGTATGGAGCAATGGCTTTTCGGGGCTTTTGTTTCGCGTAGTACATAGAAAATATAAAGGAATGCTAAAGATGGCAAACAGCACAAAAAAATCAAGAATCAGAGTTTGTTTAAAGGCATATGACCACAAACTTATTGATGTATCAGCTGAAAAAATTGTAGAAACAGCTAAAAGAACAGACGCTAAAGTAGCCGGACCTATTCCTTTACCTACAAAAAGACGTATATATTGCGTATTGAGAAGTCCGCACGTTGATAAAAAGTCACGTGAACATTTTGAAATGAGAACTCATAAACGCATTATTGATATATACGACCCGACTCAACAGACAACTGAAGAGTTAAGTAGATTAGATTTGCCGGCAGGCGTTGATATTGAAGTAAAACTTTAATCGTCGGCCAAGTTTGAAAATTTAATAGCATTATGCAACATAATGTGAACTACAACCACTCAAAGCGGTGGCGAGGGTAACCTCAAAAGGTAAAGTAATAGTAGCGCTCACAAGCGAAAATGTGCAATTCTGAAACAGGGTTTACAGTATATAACCCAAGAGGCAGATAAATTCTGCACCAAGTAGGATGAGCATGGAAAGGAAAAAAAAATATGACACTAGGTGTAATAGGAAAAAAAGTCGGAATGACTCAAATCTTTGACGAAAATGGTTTGGCAATTCCTGTAACTGTTATCAAAGTTGACGAAACTGTTGTAACTCAGGTTAAAACAGTTGATACTGATGGCTACAACGCTATTCAGGTTGGTACTGTTGCAGTAAAAGAAAAACATTTGACAAAGGCACAATTAGGTCATTTCAAGAAAAACAGTTTATCTAATTACAAACACTTACAGGAATTCAGAGTTGATAATCCACAGGATTTCAAAGTAGGTGATAAGGTTGAACTTTCTGTATTAGATAATGTTGAAAAAGTTGATGTCACAGGTAAATCAATAGGTAAAGGTTTCCAGGGTACAGTAAAAAGATGGAACTTTGGAAGAGGACCTATGGCTCACGGTTCCAAAAATCATAGAGAACCGGGTTCAATCGGTGCAGGTACAACTCCAAGCCGTGTTATCAAAGGTAAAAGAATGGCAGGTAACATGGGTAACGAAAGAGTTACAATTACTAAACTTAAACTCGTTAAAGTTGATGCTAATAACGGTTTAGTTTTGGTGAAAGGTTCCGTTCCCGGTTGCGAAGGAAGATTGGTAACAATCGTTCCTACAAGAACTAAATGGAATTAATTAAAAGCAACTAGGGCACTATGATACTAAGGCACTAGGAAGTTAAAATAAGTATCGATATTCAAATTTAATAAGGTGATGGCATGATGTCATTAAGAAAAATATAAAAGGTTATATTCTTACTGCCTTAGTGCCGGATACTTAGCAACTTTATAGATAACCCGCTTCTGCCATATAAAACTCGCTAGAGAAAGGGGTAGACGGAAAGCAAAAGGAAAAAAGAAAATGTCAAAAGAAATTTTAAGTACAAATGGTGAAAAGTTAGGTGAAATTACCTTAAATAAAGAAGTATTTGGTGTTGAACCTAACATACATGTAATGCACTTAGCATTGAGAAGACAATTAAACAATGCCCGCTCAGGTAATGCTTGTACAAAAACTAGATCAGAAGTATCAGGCGGTGGCAGAAAACCATGGAAACAAAAAGGCACAGGCCGTGCAAGAGCTGGTTCTTTGAGATCTCCGTTATTTGCAGGCGGTGGTGTAATCTTCGGGCCAAAACCAAGAAGCTATGCGTTCAATATGCCACAAAAAGCAAGAAAATTGGCTTTGAAGTCTGCTTTGAGTGCTAGAGAATCTCAGATTGTTGTTGTTAAGGATTTTTCAACAATTTCTGAACCAAAAACAAAATTAATGGTAAGCGCATTAAAATCATTAAACGTAAATGGAAAAGTTTTAATTGTTGCTAATTTCGCTGCTGATGAAAACAAGAATCTTGAATTGTCAGCAAGAAATATTCCAAGTGTAAGACTTTTATTACCTTCAAATTTGAACGTAAAAGACTTACTTGAAGCTGATTTTGTTGTTATGACTGAATCTGCTGTTAATGAAATTACAGAAAGACTTTCATAGTCGGGAATATAAAGGAAAATAAAAATGAGTAAAGAAAAATTATATGACGTAATTAAAAAACCTTTAATAACAGAAAAGTCTGTAACTGCAACTGAAAACGGAAAATATACGTTTGAAGTAAGAAAAAATGCAACAAAAATTGAAATTGCTCAAGCAGTTGAGTTGGCTTTTCCTGGTAGAAAGGTAACAAGTGTAAACACAGTTTACATGCCATCTCATTCAAAAAGAATGGGTTATAAATTCGGAAGAACAGATTCTTCCAAAAAAGCCATCGTAACAATCGAAGGCGAACCATTAGAATTTATGCAAGTATAATAAATTCGGTTTAGGTGAGGGTTATGCTCTCACAAATAAGGGCGCAGACGGCATAAGTCCTTAAATGTAGTAGAAAGCCGTAAGGAGAAATTTAAAATGGCAATCAGAAAAATCAATCCGACGTCTCCGGGACAAAGAGGCATGACAAAGAGTGATTACGCAGAAATCACTACTTCAACTCCTGAAAAATCATTGTTAAAACCATTGAATAAAAAATCAGGCAGAAATAATACTGGCAGAATCACCTGTCGTCACAAAGGCGGCGGTGTAAAAAGAGCATACCGTATTATTGACTTTAAAAGAGAAAAATTTGGTATTCCTGCAACAGTTAAAACTGTTGAATATGATCCAAACAGAAACGTAAGAATTTCACTTTGCTTCTATGCAGATGGTGAAAAGAGATATATCTTAACACCGGATGGCTTGAATGTAGGTGATAAAATTGTAAGCGGTCCTGAAGCTCCTGTTCAGACAGGTAATGCTATTCCGCTTGAATTAATTCCGTTAGGTACATTTGTTCACAATATCGAAATGACCCCCGGTCGTGGCGGAATTCTTGTAAGAGCTGCAGGTAACAGTGCTCAGGTAATGGCTAAGGAAGGTAATTATGTAACAGTGAAACTTCCTTCAGGCGAAATGAGAATGATAAGAAAAGAATGCTTGGCAACAATCGGTGTATTGGGCAATGCAGAATTTAAAAACTTATCAATCGGCAAAGCCGGCAGAAAACGTTATATGGGTATCAGACCTACAGTTCGTGGTGTAACAATGAACCCTTGTGATCACCCACACGGTGGTGGTGAAGGTAAAACAGGTCCTGGTGGTAATCCTAAGACTCCTTGGGGTAAACCGGCACTTGGTTACAAAACTCGTAAAAAAGGTAAAGCTTCTGATAAGTTAATCGTCAGAAGAAGAAATAAGAGATAATAATCTCAAATAAAAGTAATAACAAAAAAAGGAGAAATCAATGGCACGTTCATTAAAAAAAGGTGCATATGTAGAAGAATCTCTACAGAAGAAAATAGAAAAAATGAATGCTAACTCTGAAAAGAAAGTTATCAAAACTTGGTCAAGAGCATCAATGGTAGTACCTGATATGTTAAACCATACAATTGCAGTACACAACGGTAAAACTCACGTACCCGTTTATATTACTGAAGAAATGGTTGGACACAAATTAGGTGAATTTGCTCCGACAAGACTTTTCAAAGGTCACGCAGGTTCTGATAAAACTGCAAAAAGAGGTTAGTACAAAATCCAAGTAATATTTATTAAATAAAAAGGATAAAAACAATGGAAGCAAAAGCAAAACAAACAGACATAAAAATGACAGCACGAAAACTACGCAGAGTAATCAACGAAGTTCGCGGAAAATCTGTTATTGAAGCTCAGGATATGTTGCGTTTTATGCCATACTTTGCAGCAAGAGTTGTAGAAAAGAACTTAAAAGCAGCTGTTGCAAATGCAAGAGAACAGTATGGTGTTGCTCCTGAATCATTGAAAATTTCTCAAATTTTCGCTGATGAAAGTACAACATACAAACGTGCAAGAACAAGAGCGCAAGGTCGTATGTACTCAAGAATGAAACGTACATCACACCTGACATTAGTAGTAAGTGACGTAATTAAAAAATAGGAAATAATGATATGGGACAAAAAACACATCCAACCGGATTCAGAGTAGGTATCATTCAAAAATGGGCTAGCACTTGGTTTGCAAAAGCTAAAGACTACAGAGAATTCGTAGCGGAAGACGCTAAAATCAGAAAATTCGTAAAGAAAAAACTTTATGCAGCCGGCATTTCAAAAATCTGGATTGCAAGAAAAGGTGACAAAATAACAATTACTGTTGTTACCGCAAAACCGGGTATTGTAGTTGGCAGAGGCGGACAAGGTATTGATGATCTTCGCAAAGAAGTTTCAAAATACATTGGCAAAGAAGTTATCATTAATGTTGTAGAAGTTGCAAGAATTGATGCAGATGCTCAATTAGTTGCAGAAAATATTGCTCAGCAGCTTGAAAAACGTATTGCGTTCCGTCGTGCTATGAAACAAGCAATGCAAAGAACAATGCGTTCAGGCGTTCAGGGTATCAAAGTTATGGTATCAGGTCGTTTGGGCGGGGCTGAAATTGCACGTTCTGAGTGGGCAAAAGAAGGAAGAATTCCTCTTCAAACATTAAGAGCTGATGTTGATTTCGGTTTTGCAGAAGCAGATACGATCATGGGTAAGATTGGTGTTAAGGTTTGGATTTTCAAAGGCAATTTAATGCCTGGTGAACTTGCTGATCAAAATATCAAATCAAGCAAAGGCAACAGAGAAAATAATTCCGAAAGAGCTCCAAGACGTCCGAGACGTGCAAAAGCAGCTTCAACGGAAGAAAATTAGTAATAAGGTATAAAAATATAATAGGAGCAATATAAAATGTTACAGCCTAAAAAAACAAAATACCGCAAAATGATGAAAGGCAGAATGAAAGGTACCGAAACCAGAGGTACAAAACTTGAATTCGGTCACTACGGTTTGCAGGCAGTAGAACCGGGTTGGATTACCAGCCGTCAGATAGAAGCTGCTCGTCGTGCAATGACTCGTGAAATCAAACGTGGCGGTAATGTATGGATTAAAATATTCCCTGATAAACCGATAACTGCAAAACCTGCTGAAACTCGTATGGGTTCAGGTAAAGGAAACGTAGAATATTGGGTATCAGTTGTTAAACCAAACAGAATCATGTTTGAACTAGAATACTTCGACAGAGCAGTTGCAGTTCACGCTTTGGAATTAGCGGCTCAGAAATTGCCTATCAAAACTAAGATTGTCGAAAAGACAGAAGCGTAATAAAAAAGGAAAATAAAAAATGAAATTAAGTGAAATGCGTGAAAAAACAGTCGATGAGTTGCAAAATGCAATTGTTGATTGGAAAAAACAATTATTAGAATCAAGAGTTGCTCTTGCTACTAATAAGTTGGAAAATACAGCAACAATTTCAAAAACAAAAAGACTTATCGCACAAGCAAAAACAATTATAACTGAAAAGGGGGCACAGAATGCCTAAGAAAGAAAAACAAGGAATGGTAATCAGCAATAAAATGGACAAGACTGTTGTTGTAAAAGTTGCAGATTATGAACCACATCCAAGATACAAAAAAATCATGGAATCAAACAAACACTATAAAGCACATGATGCTGAAAATGTTTGTAATGAAGGCGATATCGTAAGAATCGTTGAATCTAAGCCAATGTCAAAAGACAAAAGATGGACAGTGGCAGAAGTTGTTGAAAAAGCAAGATAATTGACTTTTCAACCGAAATTTAGCAACATTACCAAAGAGTAATGAGAGGCGTATATGTAGGTTGGGCATACTTGTCCAACAAAAGTAAAGGAAAGAAAAATGATACAACAAGAAACCAGATTAGTAGTTGCTGATAACACAGGTGCAAAACAGTTGTTATGTATTCGTGTTATGGGCAGTTCAAATAAAAAATTTGCGGCTGTAGGTGACGAAATTGTTGCTTCTGTAAAAGATGCAACTCCTAATATGACCGTAAAAAAAGGTGAAGTTGTTCGTGCAGTAATCGTAAGAACAAAAGCAGATATTAAACGTCAGGATGGTTCAGTAATCAGATTTGACGAAAATGCTGCAGTTATTATTGCAAAAGACGGCAACCCAAGAGGAACTCGTGTATTCGGACCTGTCGCTCGTGAATTGAGAGACAAAGGATATATGAAGATTGTTTCTCTTGCACCGGAAGTAATTTAGCTCTTGTTTCGTGCATGCACGAAACTTAGAGATAAATTATCCCGAACTTGTTTCGGGATCCCATACAAATGGGAATAGTTAGTAACAAAAAGGAAAGAAAGATGACAAATACAGATAAGAAAGATTTACATGTAAAAAATGGTGACAGAGTTATCATTATAGCAGGTAAAGACAAAGGAAAAATCGGTAACATTAAAAAAGTTGACCGTACAACAGGCAGAGTCACTGTTGAAGGTGCAAACATGGTTACTAAAGCTCAGAAACCTCAGCCGGCTGCAGGTATTCAGGGCGGATTAATCAAATTGGAAGCTCCAATCGATTCATCAAATGTAATGATTGTTTGTCCTGCTTGTGACAAAGCAACAAGACCGGCAATGAAAGTTATTGACGGCAAAAAAGTGCGCGTTTGTAAAAAATGCGGTGAACAACTAGATGCTTAATGTGTGCATAGTTGTACGACATTAATACCAATAGTAAAGGAAAGAAAAAAATGACAGTAACAAAAAATTTAAGAGAACGCTACAAAGAAGAAGCAGTTCCTGCATTAAAAGAAAAATTCGGATACAAAAATATCCACCAAGTACCAAAATTAGTTAAAATCGTTTTGAATATGGGTGTTGGTGAAGCTTCTCACAACTCAAAAATTGCAGAAGCAATCGAACATCAATTGACAAAAATCGCCGGTCAAAAGGCAGTTGTTACAAAGGCAAAAAAATCTATCGCATCTTATAAATTAAGAGAAGGTATGCCTGTTGGTGCAATGGCTACATTGAGAGGCGAAAGAATGTATGATTTCTTGCAGAAATTAATTTGCGTTGTATTACCAAGAATCCGTGACTTCCGCGGAGTAAGTGCAAAAAGTTTCGATGGCAGAGGAAACTATACTTTAGGTTTGAAAGAACAAGCTTTGTTCCCTGAAATTTCTTATGAAGAAGTAGATTTAGTAAAGGGTATGAACGTTTCAGTTATTACGACTGCTGAAACTGATGATGAAGCTAGAGAATTGTTGAAATTATTGGGAATGCCATTCAAAGGTATGAACAAATAATAAATTAGTAAATAATAGTTAAATTAAAATAAAAGGAGAAATTCATGGCTAAAAAAGCGATGATAGACAAAGAAGCAAAACGCGAAAGACTTGTTGCCGCAGGTAAATACCCTGCAGTAAGATTACATAACAGATGCAGCATTTGTGGCAGACCGCACGGATACCACAGAGATTTCGGTCTTTGCAGAATTTGTTTAAGAAAAATGGCACACCAGGGTTTATTACCGGGTGTTACAAAAGCAAGCTGGTAGTTTGCAGCCATAATTAGTAATTGATTAAAACAGGTATAGATTGTCTATACCTGTTTTTGTGCATTTTATTATGTTAAATATTTTTATGATAAAACTCTTTTATATATTTCATCTATGTTTTTCAGAAATTCTTTTGGATTAAAAATTTGTTCAATTTCTTCTGTATTTAGATATTTTGAAACTTCATTGTTGCAAAGGATGTTTTGTTTAAAATTGCCGTGATTTTCAAATGCATCAAGAGCATTTTTTTGAACAATTTTATATGCATCTTCTCTTGAAAGTCCTTTGGCAACTAATGACAAAAGCATTTTTTGAGAATAAACAATCCCGCCAAATTCTTCACTGTGAGCGAGCATGTTGTCTTTATGAATTACAATATTTACCATAATATTGTTAAATCTGTTAAGCATAAAATCAACAAGCGTTAAACTGTCAGGGAAAATAATTCTTTCTGCTGAGCTGTGAGAAATATCTCTTTCATGCCACAGCACAACATTTTCCATTGCAGCAAGCGAATTAGAGCGAACGACTCTTGAAAGGCCGCACAGATTTTCGCTTAAAACAGGATTTTTCTTATGCGGCATGGCTGAAGACCCCTTCTGCCCCTTGCTGAATCCTTCTTCAAGTTCCAAAACTTCTGTTCTTTGCAAATGGCGAATTTCTGTCGCAAACTGTTCAATTACAGTCGCAATAAGCGCCAATGTTTGCATGAAATGTGCGTGATAATCACGGGCAATAATTTGCGTAGAAATTTTTGCAGGTTTTAAACCAAGATTTTCGCATGTAATTTTTTCAATTTCAGGTGAGATATTGCTATAAGTTCCGACAGGCCCTGAAATTTGTCCTACACGAATCTGTTCTGTTGCTTGCTCAAAATTTTCTTTCTGGCGTGATAAAATATCAATCCAGTTGCAAAGTTTGACTCCGAATGTCATGACTTCAGCATGAATACCATGAGAGCGTCCTATACAAATTGTGTTTCTATGCTCATTTGCAAGTTTTTTCAATGTATTAATAACTAAATCCAGATCATTTATGATAATTTTTGCGCTGTCATGAATTTGCAGAGCAAAAGCGGTGTCAATAACGTCACTACTTGTCATTCCGACATGTACATATCTGCCTAAATCACCTAAGCTTTCATTTACGCAGGTTAAAAATGCAATTACGTCATGCTTTACTTCGCGTTCAATTTCATCAATTCTTTCGATATTGAAGCATGCCTTTTGGCGAATTTCCTGAGCTATTTCTTTTGTGATTGTACCAACTTGAGCATATGCATCACAAACTGCAAGTTCAACATTTAAATAATATTGAAACTTTGATTCCAAAGCCCAAATATCAGCCATTTCTTTTCTTGAATATCTTTCTATCATAACGAAAATATTTTAACATAAATATGTATATAATAAATTAATAAAAAGTACTTGATTTTTATTTTTATTAGGATTATAATGGAAAATGTGCATTGGCATGGAATAAATTTTGAAAATATAAATAGCAAAATTTTTTAAAATTTATTTTCAAAACTACTTGACAATAAAAATTCTTGTAGTACGATAAAAAAACCGAGATATAAAAGCTTGGTTTTGTTTGCCCCAAACACCGACAGGCAGAAATAGAGTGCCTGATGTGTTGGGAGCCGAAAAATCAGAACATTGAAAACAGAATAGCTGAAAACGATTTACAAATAAAATTTGTAAGTGACACAAATACTTGTTAATTTCGTTAAAAAATGATTCACAAAAGGACAGAACACGCAAGTGTTCAAAAAAACGAGTCAAACTTGCCGCAAGGCAAGACGGACATAACTTTCTGACAATGGAGAGTTTGATCCTGGCTCAGGACGAACGCTGGCGGCGTGCTTCATACATGCAAGTCGAACGAGAATCTAGCTTCGGTTAGAGGAAAGTGGCGGACGGGTGAGTAATGTGTAGAGAATCTGCCCTGGAGAGGGGGACAACAGAGGGAAACTCCTGCTAATACCCCATATGCGCGTAGTTGAGATACTATTCGTGAAAGATTTATCGCTCCAGGATGAGTCTGCATCTGATTAGCTAGTTGGGGGTGTAATGGACCACCAAGGCGACGATCAGTAGCTGGTTTGAGAGGATGATCAGCCACAATGGGACTGAGACACGGCCCATACTCCTACGGGAGGCAGCAGTAGGGAATTTTGCGCAATGGGCGAAAGCCTGACGCAGCAACGCCGCGTGATCGTAGACGGCCTTCGGGTTGTAAAGATCTGTCAGTAGGGACGAACAATGACTGTACCTACAGAGGAAGCACCGGCTAACTCCGTGCCAGCAGCCGCGGTAATACGGGGGGTGCGAGCGTTGTCCGGAATCATTGGGCGTAAAGAGTTCGTAGGTGGTTTGTTAAGTTTGGTGTTAAAGGCGCAGGCTCAACTTGTGTATGGCATCGGATACTGGCAGACTGGAATGCGGTAGAGGTAAAGGGAATTTCTGGTGTAGCGGTGAAATGCTTAGATATCAGGAAGAACATCGGTGGCGTAAGCGCTTTACTGGGCCGTAATTGACACTGAGGAACGAAAGCCGGGGTAGCAAATGGGATTAGATACCCCAGTAGTCCCGGCCGTAAACGATGGATACTAGGTGTTGCGGGT
>Ga0326511_10005271_pt1 | contig 10216 bp, 6 predicted proteins | sample 0_2496_0518_D_FD_203701 | JGI IMG/M metagenome (GOLD analysis project Ga0326511, IMG submission 203701) | Bovine rumen microbial communities from UC Davis, California, United States - 0_2496_0518 | ecosystem: Host-associated > Mammals > Digestive system > Stomach > Rumen | place: USA: California... | reverse complement strand
GACTTTGCACACAGTCCGCATGGCTTGGCGTGAGTGCTGAAAGCACGACCTTTGCTCTTTGCGTAGAGGTGATAGCTGCCGTCAGGCAGTGTGATATAAGATTGAGGCTTATGAAAGCGTGCTTGCAATAAGCATCATATCGTTATCACAAAACTACGAAGGAGTATCACCTCGCTTGGCGTGAAAATAATTACCATAGGTGCTACGACTATCATATAGTTTATGGTATTGTCTAAGTGGCTGCAAGCCACGTTAACTTCTTTAACTTCTCTAACTTCTCTAACTTCTCTAATAAAAAATAATAGATAATGAAAATAGGATTTGACAACGACAAGTATCTCAGCATACAGTCTGAACACATTAAGGAACGTATAGCTAAGTTCAAGGGCAAACTGTACCTGGAACTGGGCGGCAAACTCTTTGACGACCATCACGCCAGCCGCGTGCTGCCAGGTTTTCAGCCCGACTCCAAACTGCGTATGTTCAGCAAGATTAGCGACCAGATAGAGATAGTGATAGTGATAAGCGCTGAGGATATAGAGCGCAACAAAGTGCGTGCCGACCTCGGTATAACCTACGACGAGGATGTGCTGCGCCTGCGCGACGAGTTCATCGGGCGCGGTTTCATGGTGGGCTCGGTGGTCATCACCCACTACAACGGACAGCATGCCGCCGACGACTTCCGTAAGCGTCTGGGACGTATGGGCATCAAGTCTTACGTACATTATCTTATAGACGGCTATCCACATAACGTGCAGCTCATAGCCTCTGACGAGGGCTTTGGCAAGAACGACTATGTCGTAACTGAGCGTCCGCTCGTCATTGTCACCGCTCCTGGACCAGGTTCAGGCAAGATGGCGGTGTGCCTGTCACAGCTCTATAACGAGCATAAGCGTGGCATAGAGGCTGGTTACGCTAAGTTTGAGACCTTCCCAGTGTGGTCACTGCCATTGAAGCACCCAGTCAACATAGCCTATGAGGCTGCTACGGCAGACCTCAACGATGTTAATATGATTGACCCCTTCCACCTTGAGGCGTATGGCAAGACGGCTATCAACTACAACCGCGACATAGAGATATTCCCAGTGCTCAACGCCCTGTTTGAGGGTATCTATGGTCATAACCCCTATAAGTCGCCTACCGATATGGGCGTGAATATGGTGGGCTTCTGCATCAGCGACGACGAGGTGTGCTGCGAGGCATCCAAGAATGAGATAATCCGCCGTTACTATGATGCAACCAATAAGTTTGCCAACGGCGCCAGCAACGAGGCTGAGGTGCAGAAGATACAGCTGCTCTTCAATCAGGCAGGTATCAATACCGACTACCGTAAGGTTACCGTAGCCGCAAAAGAGCGTAAGGCTCGTAACGGAGGCATACCAAGTGCTGCTATGGAACTGGCTGACGGCACCATCATCACGGCTGAGGCGAGCGACCTGCTGGGTTCTTGCGCAGCATTGCTGCTCAATGCCATGAAACATCTGGCAGGCATAGACCACTCACTGAAACTCATTCCGCAGAACATGATTGAGCCGATACAGAAAATGAAGGTCGAGTACCTGCAGGGCAAGAATCCGCGACTGCATACCGACGAGGTGCTCGTGGCACTCTCAGTGCTGTCACAGGTCAACGACACCTGCGTCAAGGCACTCGAGAAACTGCCTGAGTTCCAGGGCTGTCAGGCTCATGCCACCGTGATGCTCTCTGAGGTTGACCGCAAGATTCTCAAGAAACTCGGAGTGGGACTCACCTGCGACCCTATAAAGAAGATTTAGAAGTAATTTGCAACATTTTTAAATATAACCACCGCACCAATTCGATGCAGTGGTTTTGTTTTTGACTGCAAAAAAAGACTGCAACCAGCTCGGAACGTTTTCGTTTTCGTCTTCGTAGTGGCATAGCCACGTTTCGTACGAAGTTTACAAAGTACAACGAGTAAAACAAAAACAAGAATAACCCTTTTTGAAAGTTTGGCACTGTGTGCCTTGTCCTGCTGTAGTCAAGAATCTGATTGTAAGCGAGCTTACATCATATTCTTACCAACACCATGACACATCTATGGATGTCACAACTTTCAAAAAGAAAAAACCCCGGCTTTTCAAGCCTGAAAAACAAAGATCACAACGCGAGTACAAAAACTATTATAAAAGACAACTTGGACAACTAGGGACAATGTTATTTTGGTATTTTGGCAAACCTGCCAAAATGATTCTTATCTCCAGTTCTGCAGGTTTGCAGTTGCCCTCCCCCGCGAAACGGGGGAGATGCGGAGCGGAGGGGGTGTAAAGACCATTGAACTGACCTCTATAATGTTGTTATAAGTTGTTATAGTTGTCTTTATAATCTATTTCTTGGTTGTCGTTATTCTTTGTACTTAGAATTGTTTTTCCGGTTTGCAGAACCGGGGTTTTTCCTGACAAGGGCATAACCTGACGTCAGGAGGGTGCAGGACTGCAAGGGATAAGGGCTTAGGTGCTTGCACATAAAGAACATATCACTTGAAGGTCTGCGAGAGTCTGTAAGACTTATGACCTTGACAGGGGTTTTCTTTGTTTTTGTTAAATATCAAAATCATTTTTGTTCCCGTTTCCGTTGCGTAGCCATAGGCGCTCCTGACTTTCAAAAAATACGCAAATTAAAAGGTGATACTCATGAGAGTACCACCTTTTTAATTACCTGCCGCTTTGCGTTATCATTTCAGCAACATCGTCGCAGAAACGGTGGTTGCTGAGCATGTCGTCGATGTTGATATGCATGCGATAACGCCAGTAGTGATGGGGATTGGCTGGAATATTGATGCGCTCGGCACTGGCATCGGCGAGCTTGAGCTCGTCGCTGATGGCGAGCCAGTCTTGCAGCGAGAGGATGCAGAGCATGGAACCTGACTGGAGGTTGCGCAGCATGATGTCGCGTGCCAGCCATGCTGGAAGAGGGTGGGGCGCCTCATCGCGCCGTCCGAGCATCTGTGAGTAATAGCGCTGTGCCCTGACTTCGTCCTCATCCCACCACATGCGCAGGGTAGGCATATCATGACTGTCGATGGTGCACACACTGCGGTAAGGGTAGCGGTCTGGATAACCAAACTGCAGACCATACTCCTTAGGCATAGACTGCACCTCGAGGGAGAGTATCCTGAGGTCGTTCATGACGGTGGGCACGCACGGTGGTATCATACCGAGGTCTTCGGCGCAGACGAGCATCTCAGTGGCTTCTATCAGCTTAGGCAGTTTCTTCATTGCCTCACGCTGCCAGAAGTCATTGTTGCGCTTATAGAAATAATCATCATAGAGACGATTGAAGATGCGACGCTCACCGTCGTTGAGCAGCATCTTGAAGACATAGGAGTGCTGCGCCGTGATGCGAGGATGATAGAGCTCTGGATTCTTATGGTCACGAACGAAGAGCACATCGCTGATGAGGGTGTAGAGACCGTCTCGGATAATTGATAATGGACAATTGACAATTGACAATTCCCCTTGAACCAGCGAAGCGTCTTGAACTCCTTGAACCAGCGAAGCGTCTTGAACTCCTTGAACTAGCGAAGCGTCTTGAACTGCGCTCTGCGCATTATACCACGCTTCGACTTTGCGCTGGGTGTCGTATTCGGGTTTCATGAGGTAGTAGCCGTCCTTGAAGGGCTCAAGGAAGTGGTCGCGGACGAAGGCGGCGTTGTCGCCAAAGACTGCCTGAAGCACTTCCTGGGTGATGTAAGGACGGGTGAAGAGGTCTTTCTTGAACTCCAAGCCGTATGCCTCTACTTCCTCAGGACGGAGTCCGAGGGCTGGCTGGAACTGTCCGAGCAGTCCGTGTACGGAGTGGGTAGGTATCTCCCAGATGCGGAAGAAACCGAGTACGTGGTCGATGCGGTAGGCATCGAAGTATTTCTGCATGTTCTGGAATCGGCGTACCCACCACTGGCAGTCGTCTTTTAAGATCTCATCCCAGTTGTAGGTGGGGAAGCCCCAGTTCTGTCCGTTGACTGAGAAATCATCTGGCGGTGCGCCTGCCTGACCGTTGAGGTTGAAGTAGCGGGGCTCCTGCCATACGTCGCAGCCCAGTCGCTGTACGCCGATGGGGATGTCGCCCTTGAGTATGATATTCTTGGAACGTGCATACTCGTGTGCTCCCTTCATCTGCTCTGCCAGCAGGAACTGCACGTAATAGAAGAAGGAAACGAGTTTGTATTCCTTGGTGCGAGGGTTGGAGAGTATGCTACGGTCTTCTTCGTTCCATGTGTGGTGGTCATGCCACTGGGTGAAGTCGGCTGTGCCGTTCTTATCGCGCAGATAGCAGTATTGTGCGTAAGGCACGAGCCAGTGCTGCTCTTCGTCAAACCACTCCTTGAATGCCTTGCTGCGCAGGGTGGCGCTGCCTTCCTGCTCAAAGAGCAACTGGAGGTATTCCTCCTTGGCGTGTATCATGCGTTCGTAGTCGATGCGCTGCAACTGGTTGAGCTGTTTGCGCAGTGACTCCATCTCCTTAGCTTTCTTCTTGTCCTTCAGGGCAGGCAACTGCCTGAGGTCGATGTATTGCGGATGAAGGGCAAAGATAGATATGCAGGAGTAGGGGTAGGAGTCGCCCCAGGTGTGGCTCATCGTGGTGTCGTTGATAGGGAGTACCTGCAGTACGCGCTGGTTGGTGTATGCCACCCAATCGACCATGCGCTTGAGGTCGCCGAAGTCGCCCACTCCGAAACTGCCCTCTGTGCGCAGGGAGAAGACGGGAACGAGGGTGCCAGCCTTCTTGACATTATATATCTCAAAGAATGCCTGTGACATCTCATGCTCCTCAATCTCACCACGACGCAGCTGTGGCACACGGATGTATCGGTTGTCTTCAGTCTCCCACATGGGCTGGTTGAGTTCGTCGCCATCCTTCACGGCAACAAACTTGAAGTCGAGATTCTGGTTTGCGGTGTATTCCGTATCAATATCACACGTCCACTCGTTGGGTGCCTGTTCGATGCAAGGTATGCCACGATCAACATGCCAGTCGCCCAGTACGGGATGTCCTCCGCAGAGTATCAGACGTTCGCCTCCACGCAACTGCGGTGCCCTGACTTTGAGTCTCAGCACGGCTGGGTTAGGTCGGCGATATGCCTGACGCGGAGCGCGCCTGTTGATGCACTGCGTGAATGCTGAGCTGTAGAGGTAAGAGTCTTCTGGAATGTGAATCCACGTGTCGTAGGCGGTATATTGCGTAACGCCCTGCTGACTGATGGCTATGCGATGAGCGTGGGGAGTCCATTCGTGATGAATGACTTCGTTGCCCTTCTGCTCAGTGTAGTAATAGTCGAGATACTCAGCACCATTAGGCTCAAAGCGGTAGGTGAACTGCCACTGTCCGTTGCCGCACTGTGTCATGCGCTGGGTGAGGATGGTGCCGTCAGCCTGGCGTATGTTGACATAGAGGTCGTTGCCAAACTGGGTAGTGTATGCTATGTTGAGATAGAGGAGCATAGTTTAGAGTTGAGAGGTTAGAGTTATTTTTTGGGGGAGTTAGAAGGAGTTAGAGGGAGTTATCGCTCGCAAGGCTCGCTTAGGAGTTAGAAGACAAATGCTTCGACTATCATATAGTTTATGGTATTGTCTTTAACTCCTTTAACTCCTTTAACTCCTGAGAACTTTAACTCCTTATAATTACATATTACTTTCATTTATTACAAGGTAAACGTAGTAGGCTATCATCAGGAGGGTGAAGATGAAGCCCTCAGAACGCGTAAGGGTGTAGTTTTTCTTGCCAAAGGCGCAGAATACCCATAGCAAGAGTGATGACACAAGCAGTACGATTATGTCGACACTTGATATGCCGCCCACGCCGAGTGGCTGTATGGCTGCTGCCGTACCCAGAACGAAGAACACGTTGAAGACTACGCTGCCAACGATGTTGCCCAAAGCCATAGCCGTATCACCCTTCTTGGCTGCCATCACCGATGCTGCCAGTTCAGGTGCGGAGGTGCCGATGCTCACTATTGTCAGTGCTATGATGCTTTCGCTGATGCCCATGGACGATGCTATGCCTGAGGCTCCGTCGACGAGCCAGTCGCCTCCGAGAATAAGGAAGGCAAGTCCGATGATTACACCAGTTACAGCCTTCCATAGTACGATTTCCTTTCTTGCAGGCTGCTGCTCGCTATTCTTCTGGTTTGTGGCGATGGCAAGGGTGTAGGAGAGGAAGATGGCAAAGATGCACAGCATCAGTATGCCGTCAGCACGACTTATGCCCCTCTCTCCACAGCCGTTGGGCAACAGCGTGGGGGCTGCAACGGCGATGCTTGACAGCAGTGCAAAAGGCAGGTCATAGCGCACGTTTGCCCTCTGTACTACTATAGGGCGCACCAGTGCCGTGATACCCATGATGCCGAGAATGTTGAAGATGTTGCTGCCTACGATGTTGCCTAACGCTATATCGACATTGCCCTGAATGGCTGACACCATACTGACAACAAACTCTGGCGCGCTGCTGCCTATAGCCACTATGGTCAGTCCCACAACGATGGTGGGAATGCCAAAGCGCTCTGCTATGGAAGCGGCACCGTCAGTGAGCCAGTCGGCACCTTTTATGATTGCCAACAAGCCCACGAGGAAAAGTGCTATGTTTATGAGGAGAGACATGCTTGTCCAGTTGAGTGTTTAGAGTTGAGAGTTTAGAGAAGTTAGAAGGAGTTAGAGGGAGTTAGAAGGAGTTAGAAGACAATAGCTGAGGCCTCAACTGATTTGTTCTTTGTCCTTTGTCACTAAGTACCTGTAATGTCCTTTATCTCCCTCTATCTCCCTCTAACTCCCTTTAACTCCAGAACTAACCAATCTTTGGAAGCTGAGCGAATGCAGCCTGCAGTTCCTCGTCAGTAGGGATGTAGTCGCTCATTTCGTGTGAATTATATTTTTCGTATGCTACGAGGTCGAAGTAACCAGTGCCTGTGAGTCCGAGAACGATGTTCTTAGCCTCGCCAGTCTCCTTGCACTTGAGAGCCTCGTCGATGGTAGCGCGGATGGCATGGCTTGACTCTGGTGCAGGCAGTATGCCCTCAGTGCGGGCAAAGAGGGTAGCAGCCTCGAAGACAGAGGTCTGTTCTACGGCGCGAGCCTCAAACAGTCCGTCATGATAGAGCTGTGAGAGGATAGGGCTCATACCATGGAAACGCAGGCCACCAGCGTGGTTGGCACTTGGGATGAACTGGCTGCCGAGGGTGTACATCTTAGCAAGCGGACAGATCTTACCAGTGTCGCAGAAGTCGTAAGCAAACTTACCACGAGTGAAGCTTGGACAAGAAGCAGGCTCAACGGCGATAATCTTATAGTCGGCCTCGCCGCGAAGCATCTCGCCGATGAATGGGGTAGCAAGTCCGCCGAGGTTAGAACCACCACCAGCACAACCTATAATCATGTCAGCCTTAACACCGAGTTTCTTCAGTGCTGTCTGTACCTCAAGACCAATGACGGTCTGGTGGATGAGCACCTGATTGAGCACAGAGCCGAGCACATAACGGTAGCCCTCATGCGTTACTGCAGCCTCTACGGCCTCAGAGATAGCACAGCCTAATGAACCAGTGGTGCCAGGGTGCTCAGCAAGAATCTTTCTGCCCACAGCGGTGGTTTCGCTTGGCGATGGTGTTACGCTGGCGCCATAGGTGCGCATAACCTCACGACGGAATGGCTTCTGCTCGTATGAACACTTTACCATATATACGTTACAGTCTAAGCCGAGGAAGGCACATGCCATACTGAGTGCAGTGCCCCACTGACCAGCACCAGTCTCTGTGGTTACGCCCTTCAGTCCCTGCTTCTTAGCCACGTAAGCCTGGGCGATGGCAGAGTTGAGCTTGTGTGAGCCAGAGGTATTGTTGCCCTCAAACTTATAGTAGATATGGGCAGGGGTGTCGAGTGCCTTCTCAAGGAAGTAAGCACGTGTGAGAGGTGAAGGACGGTACATCTTGTAGAACTCAAGCACCTCTTCAGGAATGTCGAACCACTTGGTGTCGTTGTCCAGCTCCATCTTGTTGAGCTCCTCGCAGAAGATAGGGTTCATCTCCTCTATTGTCAGAGGCTTGCCAGTGCCAGGGTTTACCAGTGGCGCTGGCTTGGTCTTCATATCTGCACGCACATTATACCATTTTGTTGGTATCTCGTTTTCTGAAAGGTAGGTCTTGTAAGGGATTTTCTGTTCCATTGTTTTATTCTTTATACTTTATACTTAAAACTCTAAACTTAAGACTTTAAACTGTCTCTCAACTCTCAACCCTCAACTCTCAACTCATCAGAATTGCTTGAAGAAATCGTTGCCCTTATCATCAACAAGGATGAAGGCAGGGAAGTTCTCTACGCGGATTTTCCATATAGCCTCCATGCCCAGCTCTGGGTACTCCACACACTCGATGCTCTTGATGTTGCTGGAAGAGAGGAAGGCAGCAGGACCGCCGATAGAGCCGAGGTAGAAGCCACCGTGCTTCTTGCAGGCATCAGTAACCACCTGGGTACGGTTGCCCTTGGCAATCATGATGAGTGAACCGCCATTCTCCTGGAACTCGTCAGTATATGGGTCCATACGGTTTGCTGTGGTTGGTCCCATAGAACCGCAAGGCATACCCTGAGGGGTCTTGGCAGGACCAGCATAGAGCACTGGGTGGTCCTTGAAGTATTGTGGCATTCCCTCGCCATTGTCGAGGCGAGCCTTAATCTTAGCGTGAGCTATATCACGAGCCACGATGATGGTGCCATTGAGGTTTACACGGGTAGAGACAGGGTATTTGCTCAACTCCTTGCAAACGTCAGCGATAGGCTGGTCGAGGTTGATGTTTATAGCGTCGCCTTCACCAGCCTTGCGCAATGCCTCAGGTATCAGCTCGTATGGTTTGTCGTCCATCTTCTCGATGAAGATACCATCCTTAGTAATCTTAGCCTTGATGTTACGGTCTGCAGAACAAGAGACACCCAGTCCGATAGGGCAGGAAGCACCATGACGAGGCAGACGAACCACACGGATGTCGTGGGCGAAAGCCGTACCACCAAACTGTGCTCCAAAACCAATCTTCTTAGCCTCCTCAAGCAACTGCTCCTCTAAGGCTATGTCGCGGAAGGCACGACCAGTCTCGTCGCCAGTGGTAGGCAGCGAGTCGTAGTATTTTGTTGAGGCGAGTTTTACGGTGAGCAGGTTCTTCTCAGCTGATGTACCACCAATGACGAATGCGATGTGGTAAGGAGGACAGGCAGCTGTGCCCAGACTCTTCATCTTCTCAACGAGGAAAGGCACCAGTGTGCCAGGGTTCTGTATGCGAGCCTTGGTCTCCTGATAGAGGTAGGTCTTGTTGGCTGAGCCACCACCCTTTACCACACAAAGGAAACGGTATTCCATGCCCTCTGTAGCCTCGATGTCTATCTGTGCAGGCAGGTTGCAACGGGTGTTCACCTCATTATACATATCGAGTGGGGCATTCTGTGAGTAGCGCAGGTTGTCCTGGGTGTAGGTGTTGTAAACACCCTTGGCAAGAGGTTCCTCATCCTCAAAACCTGTCCACACCTGCTGACCCTTCTCAGCGTGAATTATCGCTGTGCCTGTGTCCTGACAGAAAGGCAACTGACCCTTGCAAGCTACTTCGGCATTGCGTAACATGGTGAGTGCTACATACTTATCGTTGTCTGATGCATCAGGCGCGTTAAGTATAGAAGCAACCTTCTCGTTGTGCTCTCTGCGCAACATGAAGTTCACGTCGTGGAAAGCCTGAGTGGTAAGCAGTTCGAGAGCCTCCTTAGAAACCTTCAGGATTGGAGTGCCCTCAAATTCGCTTATTGACACACCCTCTTTTGAAATAAGACGGTATTCTGTCTTGTCTTCGCCAAGCTGGAACATTGGCGCATACTTGAATTCTGGATTAGCCATTATGTTTTTGTATTATTATTGTTCTTGCGATATTTCGATGATTAACTTATTGAATCAAGGAATTCAGTTATCTGCTGCTCGCTCACATCACCCATCTCATACTCTCTCTCGGCGTCGTGGCGAATGGCATCGAGCCATTTCTCGTAAGCCTGTTCTGTATCAGAGTCATTGTCGCTGCATCCCTTCCACTGGTTGTATCCGTCAAAGATATTTTTGAAACGGTTTTCGAGGGTTGCTATGTCGTTGATGTCGTCATTGAGTATGTCTTCCCTTATCTGCTCCACAGCCTCTGTAGGGGTGAGGAGACCCAGAAGGTCAGTCCAGTCGTCAGTGCTGCTGG
>Ga0326511_10005270_pt1 | contig 10219 bp, 10 predicted proteins | sample 0_2496_0518_D_FD_203701 | JGI IMG/M metagenome (GOLD analysis project Ga0326511, IMG submission 203701) | Bovine rumen microbial communities from UC Davis, California, United States - 0_2496_0518 | ecosystem: Host-associated > Mammals > Digestive system > Stomach > Rumen | place: USA... | reverse complement strand
CCAACTCGGGAAGTGGAACGACAGCAACTACTGGGGACTGTCGTTCACTGACGCCCACGACCTGACCTCTGCGCGCGATACGAGTCTTCCCTGCACCATCAAGGAGTCTCTCCGCGAGAGGCTGTCGAGGTCGAAGACCTTTGTACTGATAGTCGGTGACCAGACTTCGTCGCTCACCAAGGGTGGCTGCAGGTACTGCTCGGACTACTCGAGCTATTTCGGCAGCTGTAACCGTGGCCATAAGGTGGACCACAGGAGTTACATCCAATACGAGTGCGAATACGCGGCAAGGAACATTCCAAAAGCCGTGGTGATCTACAATCGCGCATCCGTGAGCCGCCCGATGTGTCCAGAGACCGTGCGATACGAGGGCGAGCACGTTCCAGCCTACTATTGGGAAAACGGCAAGCTTTACTGGAACTACCAAGGTATCAAGGCTGCGATAGAAGGATAAAACAGCCATCGCAACCAGTGGAAACGCAGTCGGGTGACGTCATGACGTTGCCCAACTCCAAGTGAGATGACGTCATGGGTGTGGGAACAGCGTCCGTGACGTCGCCTTGACGTCAGCAGCGGGGATAGCTAAGACTACGACGGGCACTACAGGTACGAAAGCGCATCCTGAGCTTCCGTGCGCCACTACAGGCACACTTTTCTCATAGAGTGGGAATGATTTTGACCTCGCAACGGTCTTTCACACTCTGACCCAAAAGACAAGGTTCCGCAGGTAAATAGTGGTGTGTCGAAGATTTCGGCGCACCGCTCTTTCACAGAATATAACACTCCTTTCGGGATGATTTGTCCATGGATTTGTCCATGGAATCCCGTGGGAGTGTTCTTGTATTGATACGAAAAATGATGAATGGAGGACACGATGAACGAAGCGAAGATGAACGAGCTCACCCAGGCCGAGGACATGGCGTACTTCCGAGCGGACCTCTGTTGCTACTCGCCCGAGAGCTACACGCTCGAGGAGAAGAAGGAGATCTGCAACGACATGATGAGCACGAGCAATGCCGTGCTCGACGCCATGCGCGAGGACTTCGAGCAGCTGCCCCCGGATGCGAGGGCCAAGCTCCTGGACATGCTCTGTGCCTCCGGCGTCGAGTCGCCCCAGTGGTGGTGGGATGCTTCGAGCGTCAAGCGAACGTGCCCTCTGGCACGTTCGTAGCGAGAAGGCGCGGGCGTTCTAGCCCGCGCTCGCTATGGACAAGCTCCAATTCGTGGGCGAAGGCGATCCGCTCTACCGCGAGCTCGAGCCGCTCAGCTAGTCCGAGCCCACATAGCAAGGAAGAAGGCCGTCCATCTCGTTGATAGGCGGCCTTCCGTGTCTCTCGAACCCTTCTGCCTCACGCGCGTTCGCGCAGACGCTCCTTGTAGCCCTCGCCCCAGGCCCACATGGCGTCGAGGACCGGCTGCAGCGACCGCCCGGTCTCGGTGAGCGAGTACTCCACGCGCGGGGGCACCTCCGCGAACACCTCGCGGTGCACGATGCCGTAGTCCTCCATGGCGCGCAGGTTGTCCGTGAGCACCTTCTGCGACACCTTGCCGATGGAGCGCTGAAGCTCCTTGAAGCGCATGGTCCCGTTCGCCAGCAGGTCGCGGAGGATCAGCACCTGCCACTTGCTGCGTATGATGCTAAGCGTCGTCTCCACCGGGCACGCCGGCAGCTCCTCGAGCCTTGGTGCTGCCATCTCCACAACCTCCCGAATCTCTTTTGCGCTGGTAATCGCCAATGGTTACCAACACGTACCTACACCATAATAATGTGCCTACTTACCAAACAATACCAACTGTAGCAGACTATGTGGCGTGGAAGCAAGGCGCGGGAAGCGCCGCGACAGAAAGGAAGCTCATCATGGCAAGCGAGAACATCACCAAGGCCCTCGCCCTCATCAACACGTTCGCCACCGGGGACGCCGAGAAGGCGGCATCCCTGCTCGCCGAGGGCTACATCCAGCACAACCTGGCCTACGGCACCGGCCGCGACGCCTTCGTCGGCAGCGTGCAGTGGCTGGCCGGCGCTCCCGTGCCGACCACGGTCGCCAACGTCCGCGCCTTCGAGGACGGCGACAAGGTCTTCCTGCACACCGTCTACGACTTCGCCGGCGCGGGCGAGCAGGTGGCCTTCGACGTCTTCCGCTTCGACGAGGACGGCCTCATCGCCGAGCACTGGGACAACCTGGCCGCCATGGCCGAGCCAAATCCCTCCGGCCGCACGCAGGTCGACGGCCAGGTCGAGGCTACCGACCTCGAGGCGACCGAGGCCAACCGCGAGCTCGTGCGCGGCTTCCTCGCCGACGTGATGCAGGGCCAGCACCCCGAGAGGACCCCGGAGTACTTCGACGGCGACGCGTACCTGCAGCACAACACGCAGATCGCCGACGGCCTCTCCGGTCTGGGCGCGGCGCTCGCCGCCATGGCCGAGCAGGGCGTCTCCATGGTCTACGACACCGTGCACATGGTGCTCGCCCAGGGCGACATGGTGCTCGCCGTCTCCGAGGGCAGCTTCGGCGGCGCGCCCACGAGCTACTACGACCTGTGGCGCGTGGAGGACGGCAAGATCGCCGAGCACTGGGACGTGATGGAGACCATCGCCGACCGCGAGACCTGGGCGAACGAGAACGGCAAGTTCTAGGCCAAGGTCTTAAGCAGTAAAGATATGGGGCGGCCCCGGCCGCCCCAATCCGCATGAGGAGGCAGCACATGAACCAGGAGACCATAAGGCTGCGCGACGCCATCCGCGACGCCGACGCCGTCGTCGTGGGAGCTGGCGCGGGCCTCTCCACCGCAGCCGGCCTCACGTACGCCGGCGAGCGCTTCGAGCGGCACTTCGCCGACTTCATCGCCAAGTACGGCTTTTCCGACATGTACTCGGCGGGCTTCTACCCGTTCCCCACGGAGGAGGAGCGGTGGGCCTACTGGAGCCGCCACATCTGACACAACCGCTACGTGGACCCGCCCAAGGACACCTACGCCAAGCTGCTGCGCCTGCTGGAGGGAAAGGACTTCTTCGTCATCACGACCAACGTCGACCACCAGTTCCAGCGGGCGGGATTTCCCAAGGGGCGGCTCTTCTATACGCAGGGCGACTACGGCCTCTGGCAGTGCAGCGAACCCTGTCACCAGGCGACCTACGACAACTACGAGACGGTCAAGGCCATGGTGGAGCAACAGCGCGACCTGCGCGTCCCCTCGGAGCTGGTGCCCTACTGCCCGGTGTGCGGCAAGCCCATGAGCATGAACCTGCGTGCGGACAACACCTTTGTGGAGGACGAGGGCTGGTATGCTGCGGCCGCGCGCTACACCGACTTCATGCGTGCGCATCTTTTGGGCAGGGTGCTCTACCTGGAGCTCGGCGTGGGCGGCAACACTCCGGTGTTTCATTCAATGCGCACCAAAGGGAAATCTACGAGAAACGCGATAAAACGGCAGATTTCAGAGGGTTCGCATACTTGGATTTGCTGCAAAATCAAGATGTTAAACAAATGTCAAAGGGAATTCGCGCCGATTGTGCAGGTTCGATAGTATATTTTGATTCAATGATAGGATTGTATGAGTATACGGTGTTGGAGGGGGAGCAAGTTCCCCCTCCAAGGGCACCCCCACCGGATTTTGCTTGAGATTTCAGATTGTTTCATCGAACAGAAGAATCAGAAAAAACAATCTGAAATCTCCGGCCGCAAAATCCGCAATGAAGAAATCCCTGACGGGATTTCCCCGCCCCTCACCTTGTCGCCCCGCGCTACTGCCTTCGGCAAGCGCGGGTTTCGCCCGCGTCTTGCCAAGCTGCCCTGCGGGCATGCTCGGCTTGCGCTTGCGGGCTCAGCCCTCCCTTACGGTCGGGCGTTCCTAATCACTGCTCCCTCTCCCTTCTGTACCTTCCCGGCGAGGCGCCGTATTTCTGGCCGAAGCGCCGAATAAAATAGGAAAGGTTGTCAAACCCGCAGTTGGCAGCGATGGTGCCGATGTCGTCGCCGGTCTCCTTCAGGTAGTAGACGGCGGCGTTCAGCCGGTAGTCGGTAAGGAATTCCACGAACGTGCGGCCGGTGACCTGCCGGAACACGCGCATGAAGTGGGAGGGGCTGTAGCCGGCCACGGCCGCGGCGTCGGCGACGGCGATGGGCTCGCGATAGTGCGCCTTTATATAGGAAAGCACGCCCTTCAGCTTCTCGGGGTCGCCGGCGCGCTGGGCGCGGGGCTGCGGCGACCGGTGCGCGTACAGCGCGTGCAGGAACAGAAACAGCTGGCTTTTCACCACCAGCGGATAGCCTTCCCCACGCCCGGCGCAGGAGTCGTCGGCGGCGTCCAGCGCCGCGGCCGCCGCGCGGTGCAGCGGCGTGCCCGGGCGGATGGGCCGCTCGAACGCCAGCTCGCCGCGCCGCAGCGCGCCGACCACCTGCCGGCACCAGTCGTTGGGCTCCAGGCTGTCCAGCAGCGCCAGCGAAAAGATGATGTTCTCGTATTCCATGCGCACGCCCGCGTCGCCCTCGATGGCGTGCAGCTCGCCGGGCATCACCGGCACGATGCAGCCGGCGTCCACGGGGTGGCTCAACAGGTTCACCGAAACCGTGCCGCTGCCCTTCTTGATGTAGATCAGCTCCATCTGGTCGTGCCAGTGCAGGTTCACGCGGTCGAAATCCTGCGGGATGGTGCACAGGTAGGTGTTGTAGGCGAAGCCGGGCTGTTCGTGCAGCCGCGTCTCCTGGTACTGCTGATAGGCTTCCAGCTCCATGTTCGGCCTCCCGGGCGGCGTTGCCGCGTTGATGATAGGATTATACCATAATGTGCCATAATTCTGTAAAATATCCGTGCCATATAAGAATATAGTACAAGCAAATCAATGCATAAGGAGGGCATCGCCATGAACTGTTCAACTATAAGGGATCACGCGGGCAAGCCGCTGACCGACTGCACCCGCCTGGAGCTGTTCAACGCGCTGCTGCGCTGGACGGACGACGCCGCGAAGGCGCGCGGGTACAACGAAGGCAAGAAGAAGCTGTACTACATCTCGGCCGAGTTCCTGATCGGCAAGCTGTTGAGCAACAATTTGATCAACCTGGGGCTGTACGAAGCCGCGCGCGACGAGCTGGCCGCCGCGGGCGTGGCGCTGTCTGACCTGGAGGAATTCGAACTGGAGCCCTCGCTGGGCAACGGCGGGCTGGGCCGGCTGGCGGCGTGCTTCCTCGACAGCCTGGCCACGCTGGGCCTGCCGGCTGACGGCGTGGGGCTGGCCTACCACTGCGGGCTGTTCCGCCAGCGCTTCGCGGACAACCGCCAGGCCGAGACGCCGGACACCTGGCTGAAGTGGGGTCAGGAGAGCTGGATGCACCGCACCGAGACCCGCTACGACATTGAATTCGGCGGCATGATGGTGCGCTCCACGATGTACGAGATCAACGTGACCGGCTACGGCGGCAAGTGCGGGCGGCTGCGGCTGTTCGACGTCGACACCGTCGACGAGCGGCTGATCAAGTCCGGCATCGCGTTCGATCCGACGCGCATCGCCGAAAACCTCACGCTGTTCCTGTACCCCGATGACAGCACCGAGGCTGGCCGGCTGCTGCGCGTGTACCAGGAATACTTCATGGTCGCCAATGCCGCGCGGCTGGTGCTGGACGAGTGCGTCGCGCGCGGCAGCAACCTGCACGACCTGGCCGATTACGCCGCCATCCAGATCAACGACACCCATCCCACGATGGTCATCCCCGAGCTGGTGCGGCTGTTAGAGGCGCGCGGCATCGGCGAGGACGAGGCCGTGGCCATCGTACGCGACGTGTGCGGCTACACCAACCACACCATACTGGCCGAGGCGCTGGAGCGCTGGCCGCGCCGCTTCCTGGAGGTGGCCGTGCCGCAGCTGGTGCCGGTCATCGAGCGGCTGGACGCGCGCGTGCGCGCCGATCACGCCGATCCGTTCGTGCGGGTCATCGCCGGGGACGGCGACGTGCGCATGGCGAACCTTGCCATCCACTACAGCCACTCCGTCAACGGCGTGGCGCGGCTGCACACCGAGATCCTGAAGCACAGCGAGCTGAAGCCGTTCTACGACATTTATCCGGAGAAGTTCAACAACAAGACCAACGGCATCACGTTCCGCCGCTGGCTGATGAGCTGCAACCCCGGCCTGTCCGCGCTACTGGACGACACGCTGGGCGCGGACTGGCGCGCGGACGCCGGCAGGCTGGAAGGGCTGCTGGACCACGCCGACGATCCCGCGCTGCTGGACCGTCTGGCGGACGTGAAACGCGCGAACAAGCGGCGCTTCGCCGACTGGATCCGCGCGCACCAGGGCGTCGACATCGATCCCGCCGCCGTGTTCGATGTGCAGTCCAAGCGCCTGCATGAATACAAGCGCCAGCAGCTGAACCTGCTGTGGATTATCCGCAAATTCCTGGACATCCGCGCCGGCGAGCTGCCCGTCAGGCCGATCGCCTGCGTCTTCGGCGCGAAGGCCGCGCCGGCCTACACCACCGCGAAGGACATCATCCACGCCATACTGTGCCTGTCCGACGTCGTTGCCGCCGATCCCGTCGCCAGCCGGTGGCTGAAGGTGGTCATGATCGAGAACTACAACGTCTCCGCCGCCGAAAAGCTGATCCCCGCGTGCGACATCTCCGAGCAGATCTCGCTGGCCAGCAAGGAGGCCAGCGGCACCGGCAACATGAAGTTCATGCTCAACGGCGCCGTCACGCTGGGCACCATGGACGGCGCGAATGTGGAGATCGCCGAGCTGGTGGGCGAAGGGAATATCTACACCTTCGGCCGGTCGTCCGACGAGGTCATCGCCGCCTATGCCCGCGGCGACTACGATCCGCAGACGTACCTGGCCGCCGATCCCGGGCTGCGCGAGGCGGTGGACTTCCTGCGCGGCGACGAAATGCGCGCCGCCGGCGACGCCGCCAGCCTCGAGCGCCTGCATGCCGAGCTGACCAACAGGGACTGGTTCATGACCTTCCCGGATTTTGCCGATTATCGTGCCGCCAAGGCGCGCATGCTTTCCGACATGGCCGACGAGCGCGCATGGAGCCGCAAGGCGCTGGTGAACATCGCCCGCGCCGGCTGGTTCTCGTCCGACCGCACCATCGTGCAGTACAATGACGAGATCTGGAAGCTGGGCTGAGCGCCTTGCCGCGGCGGTGGGGCAGGAGGCCTCGCAGTTCGGCTGCACCGCGGGCGTACCTGATGGACAAGTACGGCAAGTACGAGGCCAACGAGCGCGTCAAGCATCCCTACGCATGGGCAAAGATCACGGTGTACAACATTCTGAGCAATCCGATTTACCTCGGAAAGCTGGTCAGCCAAAGGTACAAGACAAAGTCCTTCAAGGATAAGCGGATTGTGCCAAGGCCGGAAGAAGAATGGATTACCGTGGAGAACACCCATGATGCTCTGGTGGATCAGGCGACCTTTGACACGGTTCAGCGACGCATTGAGATCAAACAGCCGCCGTCTTGGGCCGATTCCACGAATATCTATCGCGGACTGCTGTTCTGTGGCGGGTGTCAGACAAGGATGGTCTTTACCTGCCGAAAGGGTCGCAAATCGGTCGGACACTTCGGCTGCAACAAGTACCGGCGCCATGGAGGCAAGGAGTGCTCCAGCCATTACATCACGGTGGAACAGATCAGAGAGCTGCTGCTCCGAGACATTCGTAGCCACGCCAGCCTTGCCGCCGAGGACAGGAATGCGTATGTGGAACACCTGATGGCGATGTCTGAACGGGAGTGGAACGGAGAGAGGGCGTCCTATCAGAAGGAAGCCGACGCCTGTCGGCAGCGTATGAGCGAGCTGGAAATCATACTGAAGAAGCTGTATGAGGACAATGTATTCGGGAAGATTCCCGACGAGCGATTCGCCGTCATGTCATCGGATTACGAAGCGGAAGCTAAGCGCCTGAAGGACAGGTACAAAGAGCTTCAAGGCTTGCTGGATGCCTATGGAAAGCAGAGCCGCGACGCGAGGGAATTTGCCCGCCTGGTGGAGCAGTACACCGACATCACGGAACTGACCGAGGAGCTCCTTCATACCTTGATTGATCGGGTGGTCGTGCATGAGAAGGAAGTCGTGAACGGCGAGATCATCATGAGGGTGGACATCTACTACCGCTTCATCGGCAGGGTCGGAGACACGGAAGGCAAGGACCTGAGAGCGGCGCACGTTCGAAGGAACAACAAAATGCTGGTGGAGGCAGGCGTTATACCGGCTGAAACGGCAAAATCCATTTGATTCACACATGGTGCGCAATAAACATAACACCCCCGCCATCATCAAGTACCCCTTCTGGCGCCACACCTACGACAACCCACGCGCCACGTACGCCTGCGTGAACTTCGGCGAGGTAATGACGGTGCGCGAGATCGCCGACCGTTCCGTCCTCGTCGACGGTGACATCGATGCGGTGCTGGACGAACTTCTGGAGGCGCGCCATGACCGAGGATCGCAGGCGCGAGCTGCTGCTCTCCCTCGTCCCCGCGCTCTGCGCCGAGCGGGGCGTGGAGCTGGGTTTGGGCGAGGACGCCACAACGGATAAGCTCTTCTCGGCCTTCCGCGCCCTCGTGAACACGCGCCCGCCGATTCCGGCCGACCCCGGCTGGCTCTCCATGCAGGACGAGCTGCTGCAAGGCGTGATTGCGGAGGCGGGCGTCACGCGCGTCGAGGACGTCCCGCCCGTGGCGGCCGACCCGCGCCTGCGCCTCTGGCGCGGCGACATCACCACGCTGGCGGCCGATGCCATCGTCAACGCTGCCAACAGCCAGATGCTCGGATGCTGGGTGCCGGGACACCACTGTATCGATAACGCCATCCACACGTTCGCCGGCGTGCAGCTGCGCCTCGCGTGCGCCGAGCTCATGGATGCCCAGGGCTACGAGGAGCCAACGGGCATGGCAAAGATTACGCCCGCCTACAACCTGCCGTCGAGGCACGTCATCCACACGGTGGGCCCCATCGCTCAGGGGAGGCCGACCGCGCGGCACCGCCTGCAGCTCGCGTCGTGTTACAGGAGCTGCCTCGACCTCGCCGCCAAGGGCGGCCTTCACTCCGTCGTGTTCTGCTGCATCAGCACCGGCATCTTCGGGTTCCCGCAGAGGGAGGCCGCCGAGATTGCCGTGCGCGTCGTGCGCGAGTGGCTCGACGCCCACGAGGACATGGACGTCACCGTCGTGTTTAACGTGTTTTCATGCGAAGATGAGGCAATCTACGGCAGCCTGTTGTCGTGACGATCCAAGAAGGCCACCCGTCAGCTAAACTGGCGGCCCTCCTCTTTTAGTCCTCGCTGAGGCCCCGCGCTGTTACTCTTCGCTCTGTCGATTATTCTTTCAATAGGACGGCACAGGTTGTACCGTCCGATACGCTATGCATCACGGGGCGGAGGTGCCGGCGTGGGAGAGGGCGCGAGCAAAAGAACGGGTTGGAAGGCGAGGGCCGCAGGGTCCTGCCGCGTCCTGGCTTGGCTGCTCGCCGTGTCGCTCTACATGGCGTTCAATCACGTCGTCTCCGTTGGCGCGGTCATCGTCGTGCTCCTGGCCCTGGCCGTCCTGCTCGACGGGAGGCCTTGGGACAGGCGCGGCGACGTCATCTGCGCAGCCGTTGCCGCCAGCAAAGGACGCCGATCACTAGTGGAAGCACTGCGAGCCCGTGAGGCCGCACGAGGGCAGCGCCTAGGTCGCGTCCGCATAGATTGTCGTGAACGAAGAGCATCCCGAGAACGTGTAGTCGTGAGCACTTTGCAAGAACGGAACGAGAGCGAATCATGGCAACACCTGACAAGTCCTTATGCCCCGAGATTGCCCGGTACCAAGGGGGCGCATCTCAGCTTGGTATTACAGCTCGAGCGATGGTCTCTATCACCTGGGCTGCTACGCAATCAAGGCTGCGATAGAGGGATAGAGCATCCTCGCTACCTGCGCAAACACAGTCGGGTGACGTCATGACGTCGCCCGACATCGAGTGAGGCGACGTCACGGGTGCCAAAACGGTGCCCGTGACGTCGTTTTGACGTCCGCAGGGAGGATAGTCGAAACCACGACAGGGACAGGTGATACGACGGAGAATCACGAACCGCCACGAGCTAACACAGTCATGCGACTCTGATCGAGTGGGAATAAAATTCGCAAGAAATCACTTTTCCGCACTCTATCCCAAAACACAACAAAACCGCAGGTCAGAAGTGGTGTGTTCGAGAAATCGGCGCACCACTTCGCTCTGAAAGAAAGCG
>Ga0326511_10005269_pt1 | contig 10219 bp, 12 predicted proteins | sample 0_2496_0518_D_FD_203701 | JGI IMG/M metagenome (GOLD analysis project Ga0326511, IMG submission 203701) | Bovine rumen microbial communities from UC Davis, California, United States - 0_2496_0518 | ecosystem: Host-associated > Mammals > Digestive system > Stomach > Rumen | place: USA... | reverse complement strand
TGATAAATGTACATATAACGCTTTATATTTAAGAAAAAGAAATCATAAAGAAGATTACGAAAATGTAAATCCAAAAGATTGTATTATAAAATCGGAATAATCCTTAAATAAAAAACTACAGACCTTGAAAATCTGTAGTTTTATATTATCATATTAAATAAAAATTGTCTAGTGATTTTATTAAAAATCTCCGTTCAAAACTTTATTTTCCGCTCTTTTTCTCAAAAATTCATCATTCTGTATTTTAGTAAGTTCTGCATGGTCTTTAGAGTTCATATCTGAAAAATACAACCATTTTGCTTCATCATCCCATTCCAATTTTTTATCATATTCTGACAGAAATACCTTATATTTATTCAATTCATCCATTCGGTCTTTCAGTCCAACGGAAACTTCTTCTTCGTACTTTCTCAAAAAGTTATTGAATTCTTGAATCAGTCCAAAAAGAATAGCATAATTTTCAAGTTCTTTATCTTTATTCTCATCCTTTGCTTTGGATGTTGCAAAATTAAAACTTTTCTCAAATTCTCTCTTAGTAGAATAGAATATTTTTGGTAATTCTTTTTCCATATTATTCTCCATATAAAAATTTCCGCTCAATATTGAGCGAGTTTTAATTACTGTTCATTAGGTGGTACAATTCCGAAATCTGTTTCTTTTTCGGGTTCATCAGCAGTTGTATTTACTTCTTCTGTTTCACCGTCCGAAGCGATTACCAATTCAGTTCCCTCGCAGAATTTCATACCCTCTAAAATATAAGGCTTTGTAAGTTTTATTGTCATTTTTAGTCATCTCCTATAATTAAAAAATTGTCCGCTTTCACAGATAATGTAAATAGTTATTATCAAGTGGTAGATTTCTTCCTTACAACCACAACTTTCTTCTTTTCACCATTAGATTCATACATTGTGTTATGAGGAACTACATTTTTAGGAATTGTTGGTGCTTTAGGTTGTACGCCAATTCCATTAAGTTTTTCCAACTCTTGCTGAAATTTTACTGCTTTCTGTCCAAGTTCAGCGTTCTTTGCTCGGAACTTTGCAAGTTTATTATTCTTCATCTCAATTTCAACATTCAACTTTTCAATTTCTTTATCTTTCTCTTTAATAACTTTATTCAATTTTACAATTTCATTATCGGATTTCACCGCTCTCTTCTTCAAAGCATGAATATATTCCATTCCGTTTCTCTGCAGAATTACACCTAAAAGATAAAGTTTCTGCATATCTTCAAATGTTTCTTCATTAATAATTTTCTTTATTGATTCCATTACTTTTTCTGTATCAGTAATGTTATCACCAAGACATTCCAAATATTCATTATATCTCTTTTGGATTTTCATATCACCCATATTAAACCACCTAAAAATTAAACGATAGATGCAATCTTTTTAGAAATCAACTTAATTACTCTATTTAAAGATTTTAAAATCGTTTCATATCCAAAAACAGAAAATCCAAATATACTAGATTCAATAAATGTTATTATAACCCAATCAATACTGAATACAATTTTAATCATCGAAGAAAATCCGCAAGAAAAGATAAAAGGCAACCATACTTTGTAGCCTTTAAGTTTATCATTTTTGTCAAACTTCTTTACAATTTCTGAAAACATGATTGTACACATAATCGAAATGATGTACAAAATTACAAACAACTTGGTGTTCTGTAAAAGATATTCCATAGAAAATTCCTCCATAATCAAATGATAAAATAAATAGTTTTATTTATCAATACCGAAATAAAAAAGGAACGAGAAATAAATCTCGTTCCTTTAATTATTCATAATTAGTTATTATTAACCAAAAACCGCACCACATTTAGGGCAAGACTGGAATGGGTCTCCGATTGTACATCCGCAAGGACATTCAGCGAGGTCAGTTCCTTCCTTAAATGTCAGTTCGTTGGTTTCAGAATTATAACCTGTGATGAGTGCCAAATCTTCGACTCTCAATTTATCAATGTAAGGGAATTCTGATTTGAGAGAAAGTGGGTCAAACACAGTTTTTGCAGTCTTTACAACCTTCTTTGTTACTGTCGGAGTAGGTTCTTCAACCTCACTTGGAAGTTCATCATCGGATGATTCTTCTGTTTCAACTTTTTCCATAGAATCAAAACTTGGTGTTTCAGTTGAAGTTGTTTCTTCTGTAACTTCTTCATCGTCTGTTTCTACTTCTGTAGAAGTATCTTCTGTTGATTCAGTTTCCTTTGTTTCGGCTTTCTTGGCTTCCCATTCTTTTTTCTCTTTCTCAATCCATTCAGCAAAATCACTCTGAAGATTAGTACCAAAGTCAATATCACACTGCTTAATTAAGCGATTCAGCACCTTGTTTACATAACTAGCACTCGTAGGTCTACTTACAAAAGGTATGTCTTCCAACTTGTATCTTTCATAGGATTCCTCTTCATCAGTAAGGTAATTCATGGTTACTTTATTTGGGTCTAAACCAATCTGTGAAATCTTACTCTTTTCTTCGGGTGAGAAAATCTGAATCCAAGATTCACCAAGTTTCTTACTCAATCTCTTTACAACAACATCAAATTCGTCATACATGCGATTAAGAGCGGTACACTGTTCATCAAAAATATTATTATAAAGACTTGGTTTAATTCCATATGTTGGATATTCAACTGTCTTTCCATCAACTTCCTTAGTTGTAGAATCCCAACAAAGAAGTTTAGTATGTTTGTTTTCAGAACACCAACCATCGGTCCTGTCGATGCAGTTGAACAGATAGAATGTATCTGTCATCATACCTTTTTCTGAAGCCAAACAATCTTCTGGTTTCTTACCGTTGTGAATAAATCTTTCGAATGAAGGTTTACCTTTATTTTCAAAGATTTTTGTCTTATTTTCTTTGTCATACTTGTACTTGCCGATAATTGTTCGCCACAATTTATTTACAGGATGGTCTCTATCATCCGACATAATAATTGTCGTCCATTTATCATCATCGGTTTTTACAAACGCTCTTTTTACAATAAGAGGGTCATAAACTGATTCACGCATGAGTGGTGAATTTCCAACCAATCTAATAATTTTTGGTGTATCCTTTTTAAGAATACAAGTTTTGAATTCAGGTACATCTTCCTTTGGAAAATCCCCATGTGATTTGACTTGCTCAGCCTTTGCTTTGGCTTGCTGAAATTTCAGCAAACGTTCTTTTGCTTTTTCTTCAGGTGTCATAATTTTTCTCCTCGGCTACAAATATTTCATGTAGCACTTCACGGTTATAAATATATTTACTTTGCTCAACGAGCAACAATCTTAATATAGTTAGATTTATGTAATTTGTCAATATAAATGTAAAAATATTTTTAATTATTTTGAGCCTGTCGAACCGCACCCTCCACGATTTTCATTACCTAAAACTTCAACAGTTTCAAACTCAATTGGTGGCATTTTTTCTACAATCCTAAACTGACAAATTCTATCACCCTTTTCAATTTTCACATCTCTAGTTGCATAAACAGACATAAACCACCAATCACCATCACCTTTATAACTTTCATCGATAACACCCATATGATTTGTCTGAATGATTCCCCACTTCTTGAATGTAGAAGAACGTGGAACAATATGTGCTTCGTAACCTTTCGGAAGTTCCATAGCAACACCGAGATGAATGAGTTTGCTTTCACCTTTTTTTAACTCAACATCTTCTGCACTTCTCAAATCAATCCAGTCTCCCTTTTCTATCTTTTCAAGATGATTGATTGAATCATTAAGATACTTGATTTTAATCTTCATATAATTCCTCCATATAAATATAATCTATTTCTTTTTAGATTTACCAAACATATAGCCAAATCCAAAAGAAGTCAATAATAAAATTAAAATAATCAAAACATCGTAATTCATATAACTTCCTTACAAATCAAACAAATCTTTATCTTCCTCACCATAATTACAAATTAAAACTTCATCTGTAAAATTATTATCAACTCCGTGACTAGCATATTTCATATTCAAATGATGTACAATAAAATTATTCTTTTCACACCATTCTTTCAAGTGGTTATTTTCTAATCCTTTATTACAGAAAACATTTGATATTGCAAATCTAAATCTTTTTTCATTCAATTTTTCACAAAATTTAAAAAATTCATAGTCTTGTTCTTCACCCCAACCGTCATTATCTCTAACTTCATTATATGTTGCGTCCGTATTAGCGTAAGGTAAATCCATATAAATGAAATCTTTATCTTTATCAAATTTACTTAAATCAACTTTTTCATAACTTAACTGATATATATATACATTTTCTTGATTAAAGAATTTGCACATATTTCTTATAGGTTGTTCAGATTCTTTCTTGAAATATCCATTTCCAACAGGCATATTAAATTTATTATCACGATTAAATCTAAACTGATTACAAAAAGAATAAAATGTAAGAAAATAATAACCTAAAGTTGTAGGATTTTCATTCATATAATCTCGACATTTTTCAAAAGGTTCTTTATTTAATTTCGCTATTTCTTTTTTCACAGTTTCATTAATTGTAAACCCCCACTTATCACGATTTTCATAACAATATTTAATTATTTCATCAGCAGATGTTTCTTTAAACAATTTATATAAATTATAAACATGATTAGACAAATCATTTATATAATATTCGTTTGCTTTCACATTAAGTGAAACTGTTCCACTGCCACCGAACAAATCATAAAATCTATTTATATTTTTTGGAAAATATGGCAACATTTGAGGTAACAAATTAAATTTGTTTCCCATATAGTGAATTGAACTTTGTATCATTTATTTTCTCCTTAATCATCCCAAATATTTTTCATGGTTTCTTCTATTTCTTCTTTAGTAATATAATCTGAATATTTGTCCTTGAATTCAAATCTACCGTAAATTGTCTCTCGCTCAAGCATGTCGCCAAAGAGTTCACCAAATTTTCCACTCTTCATCTCATCTATCGAATCATTAGAAATAAACCATGTGGATTTTCTGACAACTTCAAGTCTATCTTTCAGCCAAACAATCAGCAGACGTTCCTTATATCCACTTTGCCACAAGCAACATCTCTGCTCTTCAAATTCATCAATTACTAAAACATCAACATTTTTAATATAATCCAATTTCTTTTTCAATTCTTCATCTCGTTCAGAATCATGAAGTAAAGAAATCAAATCTTTAGCAAAAATATAATAAACTGATTTTCCTTTAGTTGCCAACTTGGTCAGCACACCTTTCATAGTGTATGATTTCTGTGTACCTTGTCCACCATGAACATAACAGTGTAAATGTTTGAAAGGCTTTTTATCTGAATCAAATTCGTCTACAAATTTCTGTAATTTTTTCAGATTTCCATTTTCATCTTTACCACGATAATCTGTCCAATCAAAATCAATCAGTTTCTTGAAATCTTCGTAAGTTGAAGAATTATTATCAAGTAATCCACTCTTGGAGAGAATATCGCTTGCTTTGAGTTCATACTCGTAAATTTGTCTACAGTTACATTTTACTGCTGAACTTTCACCAACGATGAATCCGTTGCTATCACATTTTTCACATTTTACTTCTGAAAACGGTTTTAAGATTCCCATATCATTCCTACATATAAAAAATTCTTTCCTTTAATATAATATATAAAGGAAAGAATTTCAAGACTTATTGAAAATTTATTAATCTTTTATATATTCATAATTTTGAAAATATTCTGTTAATTTTTCTTCAACATTTTCATCATATTTGATTCGTAAAAGATTGATTCCTTTTTCTTTACAGTAATTGTTTTTGATTTTGTCGTGTTTCTGAATGTATTTGAAATTTTCTTTTGATTCTTTGTCAGTCGTTTTATTACTCCGTTTTGTAGGCTTAAAATGTTGAATTCCATCATGTTCAATACATAAATTATATTTTGGAATATAGAAATCGAACGGCAAACATCTTATATCTTTACAATCTTCAAATTTTTTCTGTTCTTCAAAATTCATTTTATTTTTAGTTAAAAATTTTCTAATTATAATTTCACCTTTATAATTATTTTTACATTTCGGACATCCACTTTTACCATGTATGTGAATATTAGGTGTTTGTGGAAAATCACCATGTTTTGGACAAGTTATAATTACTTCAGTTTTATAATTTTTATAATCTACTTTTGAATAATCATAAGTACCTTCACCATGAATTTTATTTGCTTCTTCTATAAATTCTTCTTTTGTTAATTTATACAAATCTGCTAATTTTTCAAATTTACATTTAGGACAACCATGACCTTCCAAATGATGATATGGTGCTTGAGGAAATTCATAAGGAATATCATGATTATGACAAATTATATTCACATCAGTATAACAATCGACAAATTTTACTTTAGAATAATCATATGTTCCTTCTCCATGAATTTTGTTTGATTTATCTATAAATTTTTTCAATGTCATTCTTTGTTCATCTGCTCGTTTTTTAATTCCGCAAAGTTTACAACCTCTATTGTGTAAATGATTATCAGGTGTTATTGAAAATGGTTTGTGTCCTTTTACTCTACAAATGATTTCCACATGTTCTGTAGCCTTTACATAAACTACATTAGAATAATCATATCTATCACCATATATCCTTAAAACTCGTCTAATGAATTTCTTAGTTTTTTCATCTTTATCAAAATATCTTTCTTCAATAATTTGCTCAATTTCTTCTTCGGATAAATGTGGATATTCTACTGTTTGATTTTCAATTCCACCATTTGTACATTCTTCACATTCACAACCTTTCACAGTTCCATTAATGCTCAATTTTGGATTTGATTCAGACACAATCATTCGATTAATTAAATTCATAATTAATTTCTCCTATAATATTTTTAGTTTTTAAGTCATCGCAAGTGACTTTTATTTACATCAAATAGTTGATGTTTATAATAAATAGTTAAAAAAAGATTGAAAGGTTAGATAGAACTAGGAATAATTCTATCGATAGGCTTGCGACCTACAGTTCCTTTCAATCAAAATAATAATATCAAATTTAATTTATGTTGTATACTCATTAAAACTTTTCATGGTTTTTCTTTTTGGGGTCGGTTATACGGTAAAAGAATTCAACTTTTTCAAGAAATTCTTTACTTGGATTTTTTACAGAAATATTACCATTCTTTGCAAAAATAACGAATATATTATCTAATTCTGGAATACTTCCTTTAAAATGAAATAACTGATTATATTGGTCTTGTACAAGGTATCGTTTTTTCATATCATGTGCAAAACCTAAATCTTTATGAAATTCTCCAAAACATCCAAAATATAAAACTTCAAAAATAGGAGGTTGCTCGTATTCATCATATGCGTGCCAACGAGCATTTCCTTCATAATAAGCAGATGATGAAGTATTTGAGAATGTATAACCCCAAGTAGATGCAAGTTTGTTGGTGTTGATATCATAAGGATTTTCTTTTGCAGTTTCACCCAAAGATTTTTCAATGATTTTAAGAATATTATCATAAGATGTGCATTCTGTAGAAGGAATAGAAATTCCCAATGATTCATTCACAATATTATAATCTTCTACACGAAAATGAATGTCAGTATCTTTCTTTAATTTTTCAGCAATCATATAAAGATAATCACTCACAATATGAAGTGACCAATCGCCAACAATTCCGCTATTTGCTAAATCCCAAAACAATTTCTCATCAATATCTTTAATTTCAAGTCTTGCCATAATTTATTTTCTCCTATTTAAGTTTATTCAAATTTTCAAGATTATAATTTTTCAAAATGTTTTCATATTCTTGTTTAGAGCAATTCATTTCAAAAAATTGTTTAATCATTTTCAAATATTTATTTATAGAATCAATCAACATATTAACTGAATCTTTCAAATCATCTCGGAACACTACATATTTTGTCTTTATTAAAACACGAGTTATGTTATTTAATGAAACTTCAGCACCTTCTCTAACATCATCTATGTAACTTAACATTGTTTTTGTAAGTTCATGTTCAAAATTCCATTCTTTATTTTTATTGAAAAGTTCCAATGCGAATTTATAATCTTCCACAAAATTTTTAAACTTGGAAAATTCATAAAAAGTTTTTTCATCTTCAACTAAAATATGCAAATCTTCTCGAATTTTATTGTCCATAAGAGATGAACAAAGTGAATCAAGTTCAGCACAACAAATGAGAATCAATTCATTTAAGTCTGTCATTTTAATATTCATAATTTGTTCCTCCTACATTAAATATATCATAATTATATTCTTTTTGTCAAGTAAAATTATTAAAAAAAATTAGCAACTTGATTGATTCTTGCAAGAAATTAAATTGAATTTCAAAACAAACAGAGGTTGCTTTATAAAATAGTTATTTGATTTTTATAACTATTTATTCTTATGGATATAAATACAACTTCTACTACAAATCCAAATCCTCATTTTATGACAAAACCGCAACCATTCTATTATGGTGAACAAATGAAAAAATGGGCAAATACACCAATGTCATATGCTATGGATATTGCTATAGAAAATCATTTTTCAAAAGTTCTTGAATTTCCACTCGATAGAATAATATACGCTTCAAATGAATACTGTTTTAGAGAAAGAACTAGAACTAATAAAGGTGAATTAAATCTACCATTCTTGAATTATTATAGAATTGGATTTGATGAATCTAGTAGACCTTGGAAAAACGATTATTCTAACAGATTCGGTGTGATTGACCGTGATAATAAATTCACTTCTTTAATGGGTGGAAAAATGAGAATCTATCCTATAGACATAAATTATGAAGCAACAGTTTTTTTCGCACAAAATAAAGATTGTGAATATGCTATGAATAAACTTTTGTTCGAAGATTCAAATGAAACAGTTTTAAATCCTCAAATTGAAACAAACAATGGAGATATTATCAAAAATATTGCAATTTTTAATTCTGAACCAGAATACAATCCAACTTATCAAGAATCAGATTGGCTTGAACAAAACAGAATTTGGACTATCGGAATAGATTTTACAATTACAACATATATGATTGGAAATTTTGATACAAATCCTGATAATTTACATGTGGCTAAAAGTGTACTTCTTGAATTTTTTACCGCTAAAAAACTTAATTATGAAAATTATAAAGATAGTGAACAGATGGAAATGTTTTTAACTGAATATTTTGGAGAAACAAATTAAATTTTTATAACTATCTAAAACATAAAATTGTAATAAATTTTTTAATTATAGGAGAATAAAATTATGGCTCAATCTTGGAGATTACAAACTGTTGAGAACGACAATACAGAAAAAACTACTACAAGTACTAGTGTCGTTGGTGCTACCGCTATAGTTTCACCGAAAGGACCAAAAACTTTTACAAAATTTAACAAAGGTGACACACAAGGAATCCTTGATACCTTCGGTTATCCATCAAAAGATTATCCGACAATTCAAGACGCTCTTGATGCCGTATCCAAATGTACACTTTATGTTGCAAGTCCGTATAAAAATGGTACTTATGGTGGTGTGTTCGTGACCAAATCTATGGGTTCAATTCCATTTAATCAAGGGGTTTCTACAAAAGAAATATCAGATTATTCTGCTGTATCATTTGTTGACTCTGTTGGTATAGGAGATGGAACTACACTTGTTTATAGATTCACAATAAATTATGTAAAAAAATACAACGCTGAATCTTTGACATTATCAATTGGTGGAAGTCTTCATGATATAACGATAACTACCAATGATAATGTTGAAACAATAAGTGATGACTCCGAAACTGGAATTCTCGATGAAGGATGTTCTTTGAATACCGAAACAGGATTACTCACTTTAGTTTTCAAAAACGCACCATCAACTGGCGTCACAATCTCCATTGGTTACACGATGGATATGTCAGATACATACTTTGTTCTTTTTGACAAAAATATGCAAGAAGATGATTTGCAAGTTCAAGTTACTTTATCTGAAGATATAGATGATGCTTTTGAAATTGTAGTCGCAAGATATAATCCTGTAAGTTTGGAATATATTGAAGTGAATAATAGTCCATTCACTGTCGGTTTGTCTGAAACATCAAAAGATTCTTATGGTGATAACATTTACATCGAAAATATATTTGGTAATAGCCAAACTTTGTTTGATGTGCATGTAGTCAACTCAATCATAGATGGGTTTACTGATGATTCATCAATGGTTAATCTCAATGGTGGTACACGTGGTTCGGATGTCAATGGCTCTGATGTTGCATCACTCTACGACCAACTCATA
>Ga0326511_10005268_pt1 | contig 10219 bp, 10 predicted proteins | sample 0_2496_0518_D_FD_203701 | JGI IMG/M metagenome (GOLD analysis project Ga0326511, IMG submission 203701) | Bovine rumen microbial communities from UC Davis, California, United States - 0_2496_0518 | ecosystem: Host-associated > Mammals > Digestive system > Stomach > Rumen | place: USA... | reverse complement strand
GGGTAGCCTCTATAATATTTCCCTCTTGAGGAACTTCAAGAGTCACTATCCGATACTCCGGAAGTCTATTCTTCAAGACTTCTATTTCTCTTGAAGTCCTCTCCAAGTCATGGGAATCATGTATATATAATAATGTGCGGTTCATATTCAGTTAGTTTGAGTGGTGTTGAAGTGTTCTCTATCTTCATCAAGTTGGCTATAGTCTATTAAATACATCCTATCTCCTTCCATGTAGGGTATCAGGTAACCACAGTGGGTACACTTGTGTGAACTCGTGGAGGTCATCATACTACATCGCGGACATACAATCGACGGCTCCCTTTGCAATGGGAGAAAAAGAGCCATCCCAAGTATAGGCAGCAGGACGAGCACTATTTCAAGAATTCTTCTCATCTGTCAAAAATCAAACTTAGTATTCCGTCAATGATGTCATAGATAATCTCCAGTATAAAGATAATAAACTTGGCGCAGCTGAGACCAACCAAGCATCCTCCTGCAATAAGAATAATTGTCCACATGTGTTTATACGTTTGTGGTGTGGTCAGCCCTTTGAGAATCGGCCACACCTTTTTGGTTTATACCTGATGAATCTCTGTGTGATGGGCATGTTCCCACTCCGCTTCAGGGTATTCGCGGCGGGCAACTCCGAGAATAATTTGCTCTTGCTCTCTGTTGGAACTGGCGCTGTACCATCGGCCTTCGTCGATTACGAAGTCATCAAAAGCTTTGCCACAGACATCAACTAAAGTACATTTTGACCCATGAAGTCTCCCTTCTGCATAATAAGTAACTCGTATCATAATTATAGTTTTATATATTGTGCCTACACCCTTCCAGTCAGCGGCTCGGCAATCTCTGTGCTGCAAAGGTACGAATAAGATCCGAATATACCTTTTGATTATTTTGATGTGGTAGGAAGATACCGTTTGGTGGTAGGAACTATTTGGAAAAACTCATCAACTTGACACACACTGCATTTTTCTTGGACTCTTGTATGGCTGTAACTATTTGGTCATATTCAGTTGAGTTGACGTCCAGTTCTGGCAGGAAATCGATATAGGGTCCCGAATGGAATCTCCTGTCCATAAAAGAGAATTTAACATTATATATTGTCATAGCGAAAGTTATCATTTTTTAGTTTACTGATAGGATATAAATTCTCATAATATTCTACGACAGGCTGATATAGTTTCAGCAAGTTGTCAGGAGCATACACGTCTACCTCTGTGCTGAATACTATTCTTTTGCAAATAAACATACGTAGTATAGTGTTAGAACGGACGATGACCTTCTTGAGGCTTTTACACCCCCAAAATACTTGTGTGTCAAGTTGTTTTAAGGTCGAAGGCAGGTCCACATATTCCAGTTTTTCGCACATCTGGAAACACTGGGTAGATAAATTTTCCACTCCCTCTGGAAGAACTAACTTGCGCAATTTTGGAAGAAAACTGAAACTGTTGTCGCCGACTGTTCGGAGCGAACTGGGAAATGATAAACTCTCCAACCGCTGATTGTACCAAAAGGCTATTTGGTTCACAGTTTCTACGCCATCGGGAATGTCATAATGACGTCTGTCATATAAGGACGTGTAAAGCATCTTTCCATCCTTGCTGAGGACCAGTCCGTCATGCACCTGGAGGTGTGGATTCTCCGTGCTGATGGTCAGCGACTGTAGTTTCCCGCAACTGCCGAAGTTCCACATTTGGAGGATTCTGCCCCCCTTTCCAATATACACACTCCGAAGGTTAGGCATTGGACGGAAGGCATCTTCATCCAGATGGGTGATAGTGTCCGGAATTATCAGATGGTGTATTGTCTTGTTCCTACGATAAGCACCATAGTCAATGCCATCAATAGTAAATTCCACACCATTGATGACTACTTTGCATGGTACTTGGTATTTCTTTCGTCTGCCTATCCTGCCTTTTTTTATTAAGGCAGTACGAGTGCTTTCGTCTATCAGATAGACATTCCCATTCTGTTTAACTGCTCTACGTTCCATTTGCTGTTATTATTTGTTGACGCAAAAGTTGCTGGTTTGGCTTTGGAGAACTTATAATAGAAACTCCGTTTAATACCCCAACATAGCGCATAAGTTGTTTCTTTTGATGTGTTTTGCAGTTCAAGCCAATCGTATGAGTTCGTTAACAGTTCATTTTGAGACATTTTAATATGCTTTTGTGTCCCAATAGTGCGTCGATATGAAGTACAACATTCTTCATAAGTCTCTGGGCAGTTTTTCTTAATGAAAAGAAGCCAGGACTCTATGGCGGTATGGATGGTTGTAAGTACTTTCATGAACGAATCGTTGCCTTGGTGATATCTGCTGAAATTTGAATAGTAATCAAACAGGTATCTTAGCGCGGTTGTAGGATTCAGACATCGTCCTTCATCTGCACATGTATCAAAGAAAGACTCAATACGATTGGAACTGCCCAACACTTCAATTACTTTGGACAGGACAAGTTCCTTTACCAACTTATACTGAAGACGATGACTTCCAGGGTAAAGAATAGAGTGGTGATAGTATTGGGCATATTCTTCCTGATTATTGACATGATTATCCTCTGTACCAAAGAAAGCGTATGTCTGCTGACGGTCTTCATCAGTGACTCCTTCAAACTGCCGGCTCTCCATCTCTTCATACTTCTCTATCAATAACGGTGTAATCTCGAAATCCTTTCCGCCCCCTTGCTGCGAATTCAAATTCTTGTTGATGCCGAGATTCTGACGCATCACTTCGCTGGGATGAAAATCCGGGTTGACCAGTATTTTCTTGTAGCCTTTCAATTGTTGTGCATACATGGCACCCATTGCAGTCCCAATGACTAAGTCTGGGGCTATGTCAACACATAAGTCTTTTAGATACTGCAATGCAGCCATCGGCTCTAAAGGAATGTCTGGCGAAACGGCAACAGAATGTCGCAACTTCATCCTCAAAAAAACAGCGGTTTTGTCTTCTCCAGAAGGGCCAAGCCCATGTAGATAAATGATTTTTTTCATACGCGGTTATTGGTTTATAATGAAAACTATGGCGAAGGTACACAAAGAATCTCATATATAGATATAAAAAAACGAACGAGGTATGAGTCCTTGTCCGTTTGGTACGAATTAACGTATTAAGAGATGTAACAATACTAACGAGCAGCTTCCCGTAACTTCTCCCAGACCTTAACCATCGCGTAGGTGTCCAGTTCGCAATACTTCAATAGCGACTGCCGTGCTGCTTGTTGTTCTTCAAAAGGCATATCCTTAATCTTTGGGAAGATGCTCATGGCTTCCCCTCCGTTGTGTACACTTCCCTGGAGGTTGTGATAGTCCAGTTCAGGATCATCTGGGAAGAGTGCCGGCAGGACACTCTTGATGCTGAACGACCCTCCCATAGCAGGAACATAGAACCATCCGGACTGGAAGGGAACCAGCAAATCAATGATGTTATCCCGAATATTGAGAAGATGCTCAGATAAGTCTGGATATGTCTCTGCTAACTCTTTCAGGCGGGTACACTCAAATGCCTTGTTATATGCTGTCACGCATACATTCTTTGGTATGTCCTTGCAGAGTTGTTCTGCCAATGCACGACGTGGATCTTCGCCTGACACCGCAAGGTACTCCGTGTGCTTCAGTTCACCACCAGGTTCTTCGACATAGTGAAGCGAATACTGAAATGGTATCTGCTGATAAGGATGCGTTCCCTGGTATTCCGGAATGACAGGCTGCATCGTCTCGAAGTCCAGGAAGAAGAGTGGATAAGAGAGCGTATCAAGGAACTTTGCTATCTCCACCTTATTTATATATATGGTGTCATTAAGATTGCACTCAACTTGCATCCGCTGCTTTTCATTGAGGCTTTCAGTTATCAACTGCTCAAAAGTGATGATGCCCTGCTGGTAATGCTCAATCTTCTTTCCAAAGTTCATTCGGTATAGATTAAAGACAGACTTCTTTGGTAGATGCTGCGAGCAGTATTGCCAGAAAGCACAGTCGTATGGCTTATGGCAATGAATATCTAAGTCTATTTTAGGTTCTTCTTCTACTTGTGCCAACATCTTCTTCGCTGCTGCTACTTGAGAATCAACCAATATGTACTCATCGGCAACAGCCTCACTAATGTCTTCTATCTTAAACAGCCCATGAATGTCAAGTTTTCCTTCCAGCACATAGTCTGAGTCGATGCAAATGAGATATGTGCCGGTTACATTGATACCGCAATGGCTGAGAATATACTTCTGATAAGCAATATCCTGCGCATAGACTTCCTTGTCTGCATCAGTGCCGCTTTTCACTTCGTAGATGGCATATCCGCCATTTTCTTTCTTGAGTATGTCAACAGCGCAGTACCCGCCATCGAAGAAGAAAGATGCTTCACAGATGACTTCAACTCCGGCTTCCATACATTTCTTTGTGTCTTCAGCCATCTTGACGAGGTCAAGTCTTCCTTCTGAAGTATATGCTGTCACTTCGGTAAACTCACCAAACAGTCCCATTGCCAAGTCCCCAACGGCATCACCTGCTTCGAAACGTTGCAGTAAGGCATCACTCACATCTGCCTCTTCTGGCCTATATTTCGGACACTGACGGAAGAGTGTATAGCGAGACTTGGAGATGCCTATATGCTTATCTCTCATCGTATCAATCTTCGTTGTCCCAACTTGACAAATCAAACATCTTATGCGCGTATGGTGAGTTAAATATTGCCGGAGTGTTTTGGAATTTATCCCCTTCTGAGTCTATAATAGCAACTAATGGACCATAGAAACATTCAAAGTAGCAGTTACGTTGCAGCACCGGCATTTCGAAACTCTTTCTATAGTCGAAATGTTCATCAAAGATTTCGCCGTTCTTGTCATTGCATACATCCTGGAAGAAAGCCCAGCAAGAATCTTTCTTCTCCACCGTCTTGTTAAACTGATGTTTAGCCAGTTCCGTGAAGCTCTTAATGCGCATCTCAAGCTCTGCGAGGGTCGTCTCATCGTCTTCGTAATCTTCACGTTCCAAGTCCAGCTCTTCTGCTGGGTTGAATACAGGATTAAAGAGTAGGATGTTCTTGGCTGGCAGTTGATGAGCGTAGATGGCTGCTCTTCCGAAGCCTATAATGGCATCGGGCTTGTATTTGTTGCACCACTTCTGCAAGACACGGAGTGCCTCTTGAGGCTCTCTGGGTAGCAATGGAAATGCAATCCTCCAGTTTGGTAGAATGTCATTCTCTGTGAACTCCCAACTGTCAAGCAAGTCTTCAAAATCATCCAGCACAAGCAACGTCTTCAAGTCTTTCTTCACCTGGACTTTAGAAGGAGAGGACATGACAGGACGAACCGTCAAGCCTAAGTAACAGTCCTCTGTCTCTGAATGGCCAATGGCGTCACCATCACACTCCGAAAACATATATGCGTATGCCGTGCAGCCATACACTCCATTTTTTGAAGCGTCTGCCGTCCAGAAACAAGCGTCCTGCTTCCGTTTTATCGGCATGGGTGATGCACCTTTCATGTAGCCACCCGCCTCCAAGAAGATACGGTTGCCATTTGGGCCAGTACATAGAAATCCCTTTTGTCCCTGCTGAGTCTGGCACCACTTGAAGATACACTCACGGGCCAGTTCCTCAAACTCCTCCTTCGTAGGCATCCTCCAGTTTCCGCCCCAGTTGACGTGGGCCACATCATCGGTGCTCCTCATCCGCAGCACTCCCTCCAACTTGCTGTCCTTATGGATGTATTCTTTCATTGAAAAAGAATCGCATGGATAGAGTTCGCCCCAACCATAATAAAGTCCATTAATGCAGTTGCTACCCATGCTTCGCGCAGACCAGAGTGTTCCGCTCGGAAGTCCCAAGTCCACGTACTCGTATCCGTTCTCAGTCAGCCTCTCGTCATTCAGCTCATCTACTGGGACTGACAACTGCATCTGGACCAAATAGGGAGTGAGGACTTCTTTGCGGCATTTCTGGGAAAGCGTTTGCAGCAGAGCCTTTATGCCATCTCTTGACACGTTGTCAAGCACCACCTCCTTGTCCTTGAAGAGGGTGATGGTACGCGCCTGCGGGTCAGCGTATTGCAGATGGTTAAGGTTGATGATATGCGACCTTCCGACTCTCTGCACATTTTCCGGAGTTGGCTTCAGTTCTTCTATCATCGACCATAGCTGGCCAATTTGTATCCTTACCGTATTGTATACCGTCTGTGTTGTCAGGTAGATGTCGCAGTAGTTGCCATCTGCCTTTACGAACAGGATGTCATTCGGTTGGATAAAAAACTCCTTCTTGGCATCCTTAATGTGGATTTGTTGGCTTTCCATAATTCTGAAGTATTTGATTATGACGCAAAGGTACGGAATTCTTCCGAGAACACTGAGGATTTAGGATTATTTAGGTAGGAATGGGAAACGTGGTGGTATGAGTCGTTCACGTATTCATATAAAAAGACTTTTCTACAATAGGCAATTTTGAATTAGATGTTGAACTACTTCGACGCTTTCAAAAACCTTGTATTCTTTAGAACCAGAATTGCTCTCTTTGTCTATAAATCGAATTTTAGAACCATTGTGAATACCTTCATAGGTCTCGATAGGTTCTTCGCTGACAACAATTATCCAGCCCATGTTTATGTCAACATGATGAGTTCCGTCCTCCATTTGTTCTGAGCTGATAAACTTTGCATCTGGATTAACAGCAATCACCAAAGGTGAAAAGTCTTTTCTATACTTCATGGCTTTATTAGTTTCCATGACTTCATGAAGACGAATAATTCTTTTCTCCATCTTACTTGTTTCTTTTATAATGGGAAGTTTGGTAATTACGATTCGAGGATTTATGTAAGACTTGTACAATTCATAGTCTTCCCATGCGATATCGTGCATATAGTTATTCACTTTAATTTTGCGTGGAGTGCTATCAAAAGGAGTACCGATAATTTTAGTAATATTGCCTTTGCAGTCGACTTCTTGAATAGATGCTGCACCAAGACGCTTGAAGGACACCTCTTTAATACCAGCTGGTAGCGTTAATTTTTGTATCCTGAGTTGTGAAAATGCGTTATCGTGTATTTTAACTACGGTGTCTGGCAACTCAATGTCAGTATGATTGTCCTCTAAATAATAGCGAATAAGTTCAGTCTTGTCTTTATTATAAAGACAGAAACTATCACTACAAAAATGGTCATTATTATTGGCATCGAACCCCAGTTTACATGATACGGAATTTTTTTCAATTATTATTGAGTCGATATTTTCTGAAAATTGTATACAGATGCCCTTGGAAGAAGGAGAACTAATAGAATGAATCCGTATTTCTCTTACATCAATCTCTTCAACGCCATATAGTTCTGTATCGTTTTCACTCAACTCAATCGTGTTTGGAATAACTATATCTTCGTTAAAAAAACCATTAATTTCTGCATAAACAGAATCTGCTTTTTGACACCTGTTGGGTATAAAACAAATGCGACTATCTTCACCAACAAACTCAGTTTCATAGCCTTGACGTTTTACTTTCATAATTGCTCTTTTTCAAATAACCTACTCCCTTTCAAGCGTTTCGGTATCCTCTTTGTGTTATTCCTATAATAACTCTGGACGAAATTCAAAGTGCATGGTGTCGTAGTGATACCAACGGCCACCCCATATAAAGCCGTGCTTTTCAAATATATGAACAAGTTCTAATAGTATGCGATTTACGTAACGAATCGTATCCGTCTCTTTTGCACCAGGATTTGACCACAACCAGTAATTGGAGAATGACGTGTTGATGTCAATTGCGATACCATAACTATGGGCACTTTGTCGCTTTGCTCCTCGAACTGTGCGCCAGTAAAAAGAGGAAGATTGCTTCATGTATTGGTGGTATTCAGGATGGCGTTCCAACTCTGATGCTACCACAAGCAGGCTGTCAGCAGCCCCATTCACCTTTGTGAAAGGTATTTTCTGGCCAAGCCATGGTACCATGACCAAATTACTCTTAACCTCTTCTTCACTGTGGCCATACATCGCTTTAAAAAGCTGCTCACAACGTGAACGCCCAGCATCGGATAAATAAGGGGGCTTTTCGGTTATAGTATCGTATGGCATGGTGAACATGTCCTGTGGATCAGAGTTGTCCAACATGGTCGCAAAGTCTTTTTCGGCTCCATCATCATATAATATGTGCTCCCCGTTAGCCATAAGTAGATAACCGTCAGAATATCCAATCAAACATTCAGCATAGACAGACATCAGTTTACTTACACCTTGTGGCAAAGTATCAGCCAACTCCCCGTCAATGACAGGCATATTTGACGTTGTTCCCGTCAGAAGAGAAGACTCCTTGCTGCTTCCCCTGCATTGACAGAGGAAGACAGCAAGTGTCAAAAAGAGGAACGCCCTACTCATGCGCTTTTAGAAATTGCACATTTTGATTCTCTATGGATGAGAGTTCGGCCGACACGTCCGCTTTACTGGCCTTATACCAAGATTGTTTGCTAAAATGTGCTTTCATGTCATCCGTCTTAAAAATATATCCATGACGAGCATATATTTCATTGCGGATTATACGTAGTTCTTCTTTCGACAACCCTGCAATATCTTTTTCAGTTAATACTCTGGAAGATGTCACTTCATAACTTATAGTTGAAGGACTGTTTTTAGGACTTGTACTTACGCTCTGTTGCTGAGTTGTTTTTCTATTAGACGATGATACCTCATCGACTATATCGCGTTTGTCTGTAATTTTACGAGCATATTTTGTTTGTCCTTCATGAAATTTCCAATAGGTGTCATCAGAAAAGAGGTTACAAAACATATAGTCAAATTTTTCTGTCGTATATATTTCCATGTGACCATCCTTGTTGTCACACTCTATATCATACGCATTTATGTAATTATTCCCCCTTTTCACGCTTATCGATTTCCAGGAACCTTCATATATTGTTGTATTGTCATATATTACTTCCTCAGAATACTGGGCAACACATTTTGAATGACATTTGACATAAGCTTCCCCATCTTCTAATTCAATGTGAGCTGTTATCGTCGTATAATAGAAATCGGCATTTTGGTACTCGTTCTTAGCCGTAAATTCTATCGCCTTTACTATAGGCTTCGATAGTTCTACTGCTTTGACTTGAGTTCCCTCAACATCATCTTCACAAACACTTTGTGTGTTTTCTGTTGAGTCCTTTACAGCATTGTCGCTATTTCTGTTCTGGCTTCCACTCCCACATGACAACATAAACATTGTCATTACCAAATAAACGAAACACTTTTTCATAAAACATACTTATTTAAATAATTAATTCTTTCCAAACTCCATTCGCATAAGCGTTTCAGAATTCTCTATTTTGGAGGGCTACTGCGAATGTATCGTTATTATCTTTTCAGGCCATAAACTCATGCCATTTAAAAAGGTCCTTATAAATTCTGTTTTGAAAACTTTTGGTGGCTTGTGTATCAGCAACTACAATAAGATTCCATCTTGAGTGAATCCAGGGCATCACATGATTCTCCTCACAGTGGTGTTTTTCTTCTCGCCAGTTCTGGTCTTCTTTGAAACCCTTATAAGGGGAGTCTTCCTCTGTGTTTTCGTTCATCAGGATATGCTTAGTCAAATCATATATGGTCATGTCTGTCAATCCGTCTTGATAATGTAGAACTATATATCCACCATTTTTACCCTTGGGTGAAGGAATTGGTCTTCCGCCATTGGCAATCAGTTCTACCATAGAAAGTATTTTGAATTCAACATCCCAACTGCGTTCTGACACAAACGTCATCAACTTTGTAATGAGCTCGTTTGTTTGCTCTTGGCTACCAACTACCAACATGATAGGGGGAAACCCATAACGTAACATCCATTTGTCACGTAGAGTCTTTTTCCAAAAATTCCTTCGTTTAGTCTCATTATCGGCTTTGGATACATCATCAAAAGACATTCCTTCTGGAAGTTTAGCTAACCGTTCGCTAACCATTTGTTGCCGACGGAGTTCTTCTGTTGCTACGGGTATAAAAGAACTGGAACCTGACATTTTCAAGATTTCTTTTTACTGCCTTAGGCCCCCATCAGACGTTAATAATGAAAAAGATACACTTGGCAGGAAACCTTCATGTACGAAAAGCGTGGAACCCTGCTGTTGCCCGTTCCAACTCTGAGGTCTTCGAACTTACCCGTCTATCCGAAACGAGCAACGAAGACCCCACGCCGTATGTATTTTGCAGAACCAGTCTATCCTTAGTAGAAAGACATGGTCCTATA
>Ga0326511_10005267_pt1 | contig 10220 bp, 8 predicted proteins | sample 0_2496_0518_D_FD_203701 | JGI IMG/M metagenome (GOLD analysis project Ga0326511, IMG submission 203701) | Bovine rumen microbial communities from UC Davis, California, United States - 0_2496_0518 | ecosystem: Host-associated > Mammals > Digestive system > Stomach > Rumen | place: USA: California... | reverse complement strand
CATATATCAATAATAAGATCAAAGAATTTGGATTTTTCAAAATTGTTAGATTTCAGAGGATTTATTTCTTATCTTGAGAATAAAATACAGCTTACATTTGATGGTTTTGATTTTGAATTCTTTAAGAGTGCAAAGTCTGGAAGTGGAGATATTGAAAGTTTGAATGGTTCTTGAGACGCAAATAGTTGAGATATTAATAGTTGAGATATAAGTGTTTGAGAAGTAAGTGGTTGAGATGTTGTTCAAGAGGATGTTAGTACATGAGAATATGAGATTGTTGATAATTATTCTGACTCTTCAGATCCTTTTGCATGATTAATACAGCCAATAAATTAATTTTAAGGAATATATTTATTAAAGAGTTGATTTATAGATAATCAACTCTTTTTTATAATTGTCAATATATAAATATATCCTTTAAAAAATAGCTAGAATAATCGTATCGCTATTTGTGTTTATATTTTTTTAATTTGTTTTTTTATGTATACTTAGGTTATCTTTTATTTTACTAGATAATATCTATGTGAAAAATAAAATATTTAGTAGTACTTGCTTTAATTTTATCTGTTTCTCCATGTTTTGCTGTGTGAGATACAACAGTTTCTGATTTTTCTAAAGATATTTCATTCAGAAATGCTATTGAGCAGGTTGCATGATTGAAAAATTCATTGATAGTGTTTAAAGAAAGATTGGCTGAAATGGATGCTGCATCAAAGGATAATCATTGATGAGAACTTGATGAACAATATAAAGAGATTAGATGAGAAATGGTTAGAGTAATTCAAGATATTAATGCTTCAACCCAAAAGATGACGACAACTATTCAGACGCTTTATAAGTTTAGAGAGGAATTACAAAAGAATATTAAAATATTAGATGAAACAAAATATCATTTAGAAGTTGCTAAGAAATATCTTAATCAGCTTCTCTTTATGGTATATAAAATGGAGAGAGAAATTTATGATGAAACTTGAGCAGAGGTGGATTTATTGAAGACATTTGTAAAATCAGATGTTATGCCTCAATTATTAGCTTGAGATGATACTTTGAGAATTCTATTAAATCAAATTAATGCGTTACTTCAAAAAACCACAGCGCAAGAACAACAAAAAACTGCAACTGTTGGGCGTTTAACAGAATTAAAAGTTTCTGCTCAAAAGTCTCTTGATTATTATAAATCTGAGATGCAAAAACTAGATCAGAAGAGAGCATATCTTATGAGTTTTATGCAATTATATAGTGAGAAAAAATTACAGGATTATATTAATTTTGATTCTGCTTGAGATGAATGAAAGTTACATAACTTAATTAATTGAATGGTTGCAGATATTGTTCAAAGGAAATATTTGTGAACAAATGGTTTGTTATCAAAGATTGCAGATTTAAATCACCATGTTGATAGCTCTGATAATGAGAATAGTGCAGTTGCTTGGCCAACATATCCTATTACACAGATTTTAACGGTCTTTAAAGATCCTGCATATGAAAGAGAATATTGATTCAAAAACTTTTCAATAAAGTTATCTGTTGAACAATGAACTCCTGTTTATGCGATGAGGGATTGAGTTGTTTATTATGTTAATAATTGAGTTTGAAATTTGAATTGGTTACTTATTTTACATACTGATTGATATGTTTCTACTTATGCTTACTTAAGTACAATTTATGTGGAACAATGAGATTATGTAAAAAGATGACAAGTTATAGCTAAGAGTTGATGAGAAGCTGGAACACAGTGAGCTTGATTTGTCTCTAAAGGAGCTAATCTAACATTCTCTCTTTTTAAAGATTGAGTTGCTATAGATCCGTTAACTGTTCTTGATTTGAGTGTTGTTCAAGATAGAGAAAAGGTTTTACCAGAAGAATATCGTTTGAAATATTTTAATGATCAAATAGTAAGACCTATAGATGTTTCTAATTTGTCTTTATTAAGATGAGATACGGTTGATGTTAGGGCTCAGACATTCTTAAATTCTTATGCTGTTTGAACATATAGAAATTTATCATTTTGGGATGAGGTAGTTAAATGAACAAATATTGATAGAGATATGGTTATTTGTATTGCGTTTGCTGAATCTACATTATGAAGATTCTTATCAACAGATAATAACATTGGTAATGTTTGAAATAATGATAGATGAGATCGTGTTGCATATAATAACCCTTATAATGGTGCAAGATTAATTCCTTTAACATTAAATAATAAATATTTGTGAAATTATCATACCATTAAGCAATTATCAAGGTATGGAAATGAAGATGGAAAAATTTATGCATCAAGTCCAATCAATTGGCAGTCTAATGTTCAAAAATGTCTTTCTAAAATTAAAGGATTCTATGTCCCAGAAGATTATCCATTTAGAACAGCACCTAATCCAAATTGAGTTGATAATGGTGAGATAGCAAACGGAGGAAAGAATGAAATTAGTGCAATGATGAGTTGATCTGTTATGAAGAAAATATGATGAGTTCCTGTTGAGTAGTTTTGTTTAGATAATAAAAAATAAGAGTCTAATGACTCTTATTTTTGTATTGTTGAAGATTATTTTTTTGTTGAATTTGCAAATCATTTTATAGCATCTAATACTTCCATAGGAATCATCCAAACTGTTGTATTAGATTGGTCTGAACTTAAGTCATTGATAGATTGAAGTGTCCTGAGGTGTAACGCACCAGGAGCTTCTGCAAGCATTGTTGCTGCTTTTTTTAGATTCTCAGCACTTGCTAGTTCTCATTCAGATGTAATTATCTTTGCTCTCTTTTCTCTTTCAGCTTCAGCCTGTTTTCAAATTGTTCTTTTCAAATCATCAGGGATATTAATGTCTTTTAATTCTACTGATAAGATATCAACTCACCATGAATCTGATTTTGTATCAACAATTGCTTTAATCTTTGATGCTGCTTCTTCTCTTTTTGCTAGGAGTTCATCAAGTTCGAATTGTCAAACAATATTCCTCATTGTTGTTAAAGCAAATTGTGTCATAGCATAATCAAGATTTTTAACATTAAGAACTGCTTTATCAACTTGGTCTTCTTTTACTTTATAATAGATTACAGCATTTACTCAACAAGCAATATTATCTTTTGTCATGGCTTCTTGAGATGGTAAGTCTACAGCTTTTTCTCTGACATCAACATTAATTGTTGTTTCGATGATTGGGATGATAAGGTTTAATCAAGGTGTAAGAATTCTTGAGAATTTTCAAAGAGTTAATACTACTTTTCTTTCGTATTGATTAACAACTCTTACCATTGTTAAAAATAGAAAGATGATAATACAGAGTAATGTTCGTCACATTATTTATATGAGTAATTAAATAAAAACATTATTTACTAAATGATGTTTTCACTCAAATAAGACTTCATTTTTGATGTGTGCTGTTTTCAAGTAGTTTCTTAGGATTATCAAATGACTCTCAAGTTGTGAAACATTCTAATTGTTTTCATTTTTTTGTTTCAGATTTTTTTGTGACTTTAAGTGCATCAAGAAAGTTTATAATACTATCCATATTTCAAAGAAATTTTTCTTTTTCTTCTGGTGATAGTTTTATCTTACTTAATTTAGCAAGGTGGTTTAGTTCTTCTTCACTGATATTCATCGTTAGTTTTTGAGATAAATTTTCTGATTAATTGCTATTGATTATTGTAAAAATAGCAAGAGATTTTTCTGAAGAAAATCAGTTGATTTTTTATCTCTAATATTTATAAGTCATAACAGTCTTATGTTTTTTTGTTATTGTTATGGCACTATAGCTCAGCAGGTTAGAGCGCGCCTCTCATAAGGGCGAGGTCGGTGGTTCGAGTCTACCTAGTGCCAATACTATTGATCATCTCAAAAGTCATTCAAAATATTTTATTTATTTGCAAAAGTTGTAAAATGGCCGCAAAAAAGAAAAGTGGAGTAATTAAGGTTGCAATGGTTTGTAGTGAATGTAAGGCTACAAATTATTTTACAAGTATTAATAAAGCTGTTACTCCAAAGCTTGCTCAACAAAAATATTGTAAGCATTGTAGAAAACATACTGAACATACTTCAAAAGAAAAGTTGAAGTAGTATTAAATTTTAGTTTTTTATAACGTTCTAAACATGTTAACAATTAGATTATCAAGACATGGAAGATCAAAGAGACCTTTTTATAGAATAGTTTTGACTGAACATACAAAGCCTGCTAAGTTTTGATATAAAGAAGTTCTAGGTTCATATGATCCTTTGCATCATAAATTAGAAGCTGATATTGAAGCTATTAGAAATTGGGTTTCAAAAGGATCTCAAATGTCAGAAAGAGTTGCTAAATTACTATATAAAGAAACTAATGATGCTCTTTTTCAAAAGTTCTTTGTAATGAGAGAAAGAAAAAGTTTACCAAAAAATGCAGATAAAGAGTAAAAAATCCTTCTAGGATTTTTTCTTTTATATTCCATAAAAAAGAATGCCTTTTTTCATGACAGTTGATTCTTCTTTTGAGGAAATCGTACTATATATTTTAGCATGAACCATTCTCTTAATTTGTGTTGGTTGTATTTATGCTTTTTTTAGAGCGATTGTTCTTTTTGTTTTTTCTAATGGAAAACCAGAAAAGATTCAAGCAGCATGGAGTAGTATTAGATATATGATTTTGTGAATGTTTTTTACTATTTTGTTCTTGTTCGCAGCTCCAACACTTTTGAGGCTAATGCATGTTAGATGAGCAGAACAGTATACTGCTAAGAATGTTTTTTCTTACATGTGAAAGATTATAACAAAAATAAGTTGATTATGAAATATTTTTGTTAAGTCTCAACAGGCAAACCAGATGAATGGGTTGCCATATTATAATATCTAGTGTATATTTGATTTTTCGTTCTTAAAAATATGATTATAAAGTAAAAAATATCTTTTATGTAAAGGTATTTTTTATTTTTTTGTTTGACAAATAGGTTAATTTTATTAGAAATTCCGGTAGTTATTGTTTTTTGGGGGATATATTTATTGTGCGTTTTTTGACAAATTGAAAAAAAACTCTAAAATTAAGCAGGGATTTTAATAATAAATATATAATATGAGTTTCTCAAAAGAAAAAAGTAAGTCGAAAATAAGGTTATCCTGATGGTTGCCGTTGCTTTTTTTGTGTGTTAGTGTTCTATTTTTTTCGTATTCTGTAAGTGAAATCGGTTTTGCTCTGGAATCTTCTGGTGAACCGTCAGCTGATTGATTAGATTGAGATGATTCATCTACACAGACATCTGCTGATGAACCTAATTATCTTGTTGAATGAGATGCTATTGTTGTTACTGGTGTTGCAAATACAATAGAGTATTTAACATCTTTGTATTTATATGTAACAGATCCTTATGCTTCAACTTCTGTTGAGATGAAATATAGCCCTGAGTTGAATGCATTATTGATTAATTCTCCTATTAATGCTAATGCTTTGGGTATTTGATTTAATAAATTCTCAGAATGAGTAGTTTGAAGTGTTTTTGTTTGATGATCTTGAAATAGGTTGGAATTGAAATCTGAGTGAATATATGATGATTATTGAGATTGGACATGAAGTAAAAACTCTTATGGTGATGCTTCAGTTGTCATTTGATGAGAATCAAATAGGCCAAGTGCTGATTGAAGTGTTATTGTTTGATGAAGAAATAACTCAATTTGATTTAGTAATTCTGCAATGATCTGATCTGTTGAAAGTTCTTTAGCTTGACATACATCAGTTGATTTGTGATCTAGGAAAAGTTCTTTGAACGTGCAGGATTGGAATTCAATTAACATGTGATATAATAATCATGGAGATAAATATACTTTTTTAATTTGAAGTTGAATAGATACTCATGGTTGAATTTCTTGGGTAAATGCAGTTTGAAGTCTTTTTGCATATTCTCCAGGTACAGGTTGATTTGCTGTGCATTGATGAAATTTGTGATGACAGCCATGATTTTATGTGAATGTGAAAAATGGTTTTGGGTTAAATACGTCTACTCCAAGATTAACTTTTGATTTTAGATCATGATGACCATTAAAAGTTGTTAATGCAAAGTGAATTCATAATAATACTTTAACATTTGTCGATTGATGAAGGGATGGTATTATCTGTGAGGATGAGTTTGCTGTTGAAAAGTTTAGATGAACTTTGGCGTATGTAAAAAGTTGAGATATTGCATGATTCTGTTGATGTAATGGTAAGGTCTGGATGCCGTTGTCTGCTAAAGCTGCTGAGCAGTCTTTGTGTGCTGAAGCAAAGGCCGATGCTAGAGTTTGTGATTGAGCTGAAACTTTACATAATGTAATTTTTAATCAGGATTCAGCATGAGCTCCAAGATGGGATGAAAATGCCAATGATTGAAAATGAGCTTGGATTAATTTAAATTGGACTTTTATGTGAATACCTAGTGTCCTTTCTTGAGATATAAGAGAGTGCTCATATACTTGTGCTGTTTGATATCATCCAAATCAGAAAAGTGCTAAGTGATGGTTTACAGGTGACTGTGTTGCATGTGATGATTTAACAGGTTGAGTATATGTTTCTCCTGGTACTTGAGTAAATGATTGTGAATTTAGGTGTAATGCTTGATATAAATATTATAAATGGGCTGAAAATAAGAGTGAAAGATGTACTCCTTGTAAAGCTTGAGAGTGGACTCCTGATTTGAATGAATCAATAAATTGTAATGCATGTAGGCTTCCTTATTGAGTTTCAGCTAAAACTAATAATTCAAAATGAGGAATTGTTTTTACAGGATGAGTTTTGTGGAACTGAACGACATGATCATGAGAACCTTATTTCAGAAAATTTACTTCATTTGCTTGAACAGAAGATGGATGTAAATTTGAATGTGCTTCGTGATTCTTTTTGTGATCAGGTGGTGCTGCTTGTATAGAATGTTGAACTTGAACTTATTCTCCAGGAGGATTATATGATTGAGAGGCTGGTGGTGTATGTGCTTCTTGTACAAATATGGAGAAGAAAAGTATAAAATTTTCTATTAATGGTGATGATCATGAAATTCCTGCTGAAGAGGTTTCTTGGTATACGACAAAGTGAACAAACTGACCTGAGAGTTGTGAATGGATATGTAATCCATCAATTTGACTTGTTAAGAGTTGAAATACTTGTAAATGTCCTGATGATTCTCACTTGGAATTGGTCGATGGTAATCCATCTTGTATTTCAAATATTGGTGATTTAGAGTGTACTTGAGCTGCTTTGTGAGCATTAGCGATTAAATGACCTTCTCTTGCAACTTGAGTTTCAGTAGGAACTCTTAATTGAAATGATTGGACAGAAAGAAAAGTTACTTGGAATTATGTTAATTGGAAGGAGAATCTTAAACTTAAGGCGTGTGAACGAACATGTCCTGAAGATTATATTAGAGATTGAAATGATTGTAAACTTCCTCCATTATGAGTTTGTGGAAGTAAAAATGGTCAAATTGTAGATTCATTATGAAATAATGAGTTGTGTCAGGATCCAGAACTATGATCTGAAGGATTTAAAAGGATCGAAATTAATTATTATTTTGACAATAAATTCCAATTTTATCCTGGTTTGCCAAATCTTTCAACTAATCCTATAAAATATTTGGCGACTTGGACTTGTAAATGATACAAATGAAAGTCAAAGTATAGTGCAAGTTGTTATGCGTTTATTAAGTGAGAACCTGGAAAAGCACAATGTCCAAGTGAAAGCCAATGGAGAGACGCGAGTGGTTCAGCAAAGGCGATGTGTTTATATGATACAACAAATAATTGTAAAGAAGGTTTGAATTGTCCTCCTGTTGTGAATGAAAGAGCAATAGATAAAGTTATAAAAGATGATTCAATTGACCTTGATAATGTTTCTCCTCATTGATTACTATGGAGCTGCCCTGGTACTTTTTGAGCCGCTCCTACTCCATGTCATTCTTGTGATAGCCGTTATAATTGGTGGGTAAAAAAATGAGGTTGTACAATTGATGAATTTGAGACTCATTGTAAGACGAAAGATTCTGGTTCATCAGATGTTCCTCCATCAGATCGTCAGTTGACTAATTTTTGACCTGAAGTATATACTAATAAGTTTGATGTAGATAAGGATGATTATTTGCCTTGAGTTATATCTTATAGTCGTTTAGCAGATTGAGCTAGTACTAAAAATCCGTGTGAGTGGGCTTGTCAGGCTTGAGCTCACTGGTGTAGTAATAGTGCGAGATGTGAAAGGAATCCTGATTGTTGAGAGATTAGGCTTGATTGATCATGAAATCTAGTGGAAGGTTATGAGAGATATTTGTGTGATGTGTGATATGAATCTGATGTCTCTACAGGTTCTGATGGTAAATTTAGTTGGGAATGTAGAGATAGAAGCTCTTCTAGTTGTGAATATGTTCGTTGTGGTGAAGATTCATATACTTGTTGAGGTACTGCTCCTAATCATACTGTTAATGTAGGTCCGACAGATTGGTTATATGCTCATGCTGATTATAGATTATATCCATCTGTATCTGAAGCTTCATGAATACCGTGTTCTTTAGTATGTGATTCTGCTTATAAATATGTTGATGGTGAATGTGTTCAGTTTAGTTGTCCAGAAGGTTGAATATCTAATGCAGAACGTGTTGCTAATGGAAAATATAGTCAGTTGAGTGAAGAACCTACTCAAGGTAATGTGTTATATGAAACAGTAGCAGAGGCTGAAGCTAATCCTTGTGGTTATGTTTGTAAAGAGGATTATAAGTATAAAGATGGTGTCTGTGTTTGTAAGGAGGGTGCTGAATGTGATGCGGAGCCTGAGTGTTGAAAACCTGATGGAGAACCTTGGAATCGAAGACATTCTCCTCAATATTGTGAAGATGCATTTTCACCAAAAGGTTCTTCTGAGTATAATACATGTATAGCTGGAGATAAAATATATAAATACTGTGGTGTCTGAACTCGGACAGGCTTTGTTAAAAAATATGATAATCATGGTTATTTGGATCATGTAGAGTGGATATGTGAAAATTGAGGAGTAGAAAAAACTTGTCAAAGTAAAGGTTGTACAGCTTGAACAGATAATGTGAATCCTAATACCTTGTGTCTTAATGAGAAAAATTCTGATTCTATCTATGTAAATCGTAAAGATCATCATATACGAGTATTTAATAATGGTTATGATAGCCCATGGCAAAATGATTGGTTAAAACTTTGGTTTGGTGTTCATTGAGACTGACTTAGATGACAATGATATGTTGAATATGAGAGTCTTAAAAAACCAACTACTTGAGTTCGTGCTGATAAAATAACTTTCTCCACAGATGATAAAGATTATTGTAGACAATGGGATCTTACACTAGTACAATGTCCAGTAGGTCAGTATTGTGAAGATGACCATAGATATTGGAAATGTTGTTCAGAAACAAGAACTCGAACAGATAGTAATGGGACACATGTAGATTGTGTAGATACCTCTATAACTGTGCATGGATCAGTCGATGATTATTGAAATTTAATAATAGATGATTAATCTTCTTCAAAGAAAGGAATCGTAATCTAGTATAAAGTTTAAAAGGTTTGATGTGTTTACTTTTATCTAATTAATATATAGTTATGAAAACTTCAATTTTAGAAAAGTCTACATGGAAATGAATTGTTGCATGATTAGCAACGTGTTTTGTGTTTTTCCTAGGGGTATTTGCCGCTGACTTTGTTTCATTTGATAATTTAAAAATAACAGATGCTCCTGGTTTATTAACTCAAGGGCATTGGAATGGTTTAGTATCTGGTGTTCAGGGTTTTGTTTCTGAAACTACTGCTGATTTTCAGAAATATGCTATTCCTGTAGGAGCTGTTATGATTTTTGATTGAGGATGAGATTGTCCTGCTTGATGGACAAGACGAGTTTGAAAATGATGAAAGCTTATAAAACCTTTATTATCAGGTGAGTGAACAGCTCCTCGTGATGGATGATGAAGTAATACTTTCACTATCCAGTCTAAAAATTTGCCAAAGCACTCTCATGCTATTATATCTAATGTAGTTTGAGGAGATGGCCTTAGTGCAGGTACTTCATTAGCAGTGAAAAATTTTGAAGGTAGTAATGTATCAGATAGTGATTATATCTTAAAGTGAAGTAGTAGTGCAGCAAATGTAGGAAAGACTTCAGAAGTATGAGAAGATCATCCAGAGCCAATAACATTTATACCAGAACATCAAAAAGTATTGTTTTGTATGAAAATATCTAATTAAATTTGATATATAAGTAGAATGCATTCAAAATGTGTTC
>Ga0326511_10005266_pt1 | contig 10222 bp, 20 predicted proteins | sample 0_2496_0518_D_FD_203701 | JGI IMG/M metagenome (GOLD analysis project Ga0326511, IMG submission 203701) | Bovine rumen microbial communities from UC Davis, California, United States - 0_2496_0518 | ecosystem: Host-associated > Mammals > Digestive system > Stomach > Rumen | place: USA... | reverse complement strand
GCATACTTTTATTTTACCATATAATCAAACCGAGGTTACTATTACAGCAAGAGTAGAAACCGTTTCTGATAAATATTATCGCGTAGAAAATGGTAATAAAATATGGCGCGGAACAAAATTTACTGCTATTGCAATCCATCCTACTAAATCTATAGAATTAGAGGAGGCCGTAGCTAGAGGCATATCGCCTATTCCAGACGTTCAAAATCCTGAAATCGGGGATGTTTATGAATTTACTGAAAATGGCTGGGTTCCGGTAGAAGAGGACGAGGGCGAATAATGTATGTTAAAATTGACAATACCGTATATAATTCAATCAAAAACCTAAGTTTTTCACCTGATGTAGATATTACATCGAGTAAAATTTCTATTAATGGTTTTTCTGCCGATATTATTACTGAAGATGAACCTAGTACCGGCGTTAACATATTTTTATATGATGATCGCAATTATATATGGGCAAAATATCGGCTTATTGAGGCCCAAAAGATTGATAAAAATCTTATACATATTGAGGCACAATCAGTATTACGAATATTAAATCGTAAAAAGAAAGGTGCCATGATGTATACCAATGAATCCGTGGTGCAAATAATGTCTGCACTTTTTAGTGGAACAGGCAGTAACTCATATTATTTAGATCCATCTTTTCAAAATAAAACAATATGGGGATATTGCCCTAAGCAGACAGCAAGAGAACGACTTCAATGGGTATGCTTTTGTATTGGAGCATATATAAAAAGTTTTTTCTCTGATCGAATAGAAATTTTACCTATAGATAACCAGCAAGCTGCGATACCCTTGCAAAAAGTTTTTTGGAAACCTTCCGTAGCCTATAACGATTACGTTACTTCGATAAGCGTTACCGCGTATAATTATACAAATGGAACACCTCAAACCACTGATAAATGGGTGAAAGTGGGAAGTTCTTATTATATAGAAACATCGCAAGAGTTTACTTTAGATAATCCCAATGCGCCGCAAGATGCAGATGAAAATGTGGTATTTATAGATAATGTTACCATTATTGGGCAAGATAATGTTTCAGAAATTCTTTCGAGGTTATCGGCATATTATTTTAAGCGTATGGTTGTGGATGCTGAAATAATAAACAATCGTGATTATATACCGGGCGAAAAAGTATCTTTACCTCTTGATGATGAAAATATGGCTATAGGGTTTATAAATTCTATGAATTTTTCATTTGGTACGCAATCAAAATCAAGGATACGATTATCACAAATTGATGTACAAAAATCAGCAACATTAACAATTATTCGAAAATATTCAACTACTGAACTGCGTAAAGATAAGTATTATTTGCCCCTTAATTATGAGTATTCGATTGAAAATCCGTATCTTGATATAACTAAGTCGTCAAAGCGAAGGATTTATTATCCCGTTAATAAATACGCAACGGGCACTATATCTTCAACTAAAACAACAAATACTCAAAATTATGATATCGCGCTTGAATATTCTAAAAAGCTTTTAAAAATATATTCTGTAGACGGTATAGAAGTTCAAACGGTAAGTGATAATGATATAGGAGTGATTGATTAATGTCTAAATCTGTAGCCATAAAAGAAGAAGGCACAAGTAAAACTATTACCGTAGATAAACTTCGCACAAAATTAGCAGGCGGAAAAAGCTGTACATGGATACCAAAAGATGATGCAGAAGTCGCTACGGCAGTTGTTCGGAAAAATGGAAAATACAAAGCTAGTCAATTGGGACTCCTCGGAATATCTAGCGTGCGAGTTCAAAGAGGTGAAAGCGGTGCCGCATATGAAATAACTGGACCAAAGAGCGTAGGAAGTTTTAAAGCGGTGAATGTCGCAATAAAAGAAGGCGATATTACAAGAATATTTAATACAAATAAATTACAAACTAATTTATCTGGAGGCGGCACATGTCAATGGGTTCCCGAAGATAAAATAAAATTAGGCTCAAAATATATCACAAAAAATGGGACATATAATGCCGCTGACGATAAACTTTATGGATATTCAAGTCTGACTGTTAGTGTTAAAGATGAACATCCTTATACACCTGATGATCCGTATATCCCAGATCCAGGTCCAGGACCTACTCCTGGCCCGACTCCCACGGCTGATGCGCCGTCTTATATCAGAGTTACTACGCCCCCAAATAATGTTAATTATTCAGTAGGCGATACAATCGACTATACCGGGATTCAATGTACAATGTATGATATTGATGGGAATGTATTTACAGATAACGAACATCCAAATGGAATATTAGTACAAAGTGAATTGACATTCCCTGTTGATAAAGCACCTGAACCTACAACATAAATAAAGGAGTTAATTGCCAAATGTCAAAATCCTATAACGCAGTAAGTTATCCGCCAAATAGAGATTATAGCGAATACTTTACCTTACCTGTTCCGGTCAATGAGATAGAGCCGGGTGATTTTTTGGGTTATTATCAAAGTGACGGAGCGACACTTTATGATAATGGTTACACTATTACTGACATACAAGGCAATTCGCCAGTGTATTTTCTTAATCTTTGGCAGTCAGGTTCATCTGGTCCTAGCCCTAGTCTTATTTCTAAAGAGTATTTTGGATATAAATTATTTAGACACCAGGACTCCTATGACTATGGATGGATTTGGGGAAGTCGAGTACAAGATGACGGTTATACTTTTTATCAAGCATCATATCGGGGTTCTTACAATTCATACGGAGGTGTAGGTTTACCGCCGTCATATACTTATGCCTATGTACCATATCGGGATGTGGATTACAAAATAAAAAATACAGTAGTACATGGTAGACTAGCCGGTGAAGGTATTCCTGTACAAGTGCCCGTGCAATGGAATAGTACAAAGTATGGAAAGCTTTACCAAGATTCTTGTGAAATAAAAGTATCTCAATAAAGGAGTAATTATGTTTAAAGTAAACGGTAACTCAATATATTTGACTCGGGCAGACACGGCTTTGCTTGAAATATCTTTGCAAGACGATCAAGGAGAACCTTATTTACCGCAAACAGGAGATCATATTTATTTTAGGGTTAAAAGTGATGCGCAGTCTCAGCGACTTGTTATTGAAAAACAAGTTGACATTGAAAGCATGACGCTTGAGCTAGCGCCCATAGACACTGAAAAATTAAGCTTTAAAACCTATAAATATGAAATTGAGCTTGTTACTTCTGACGGAAGACACTATACTGTAATTGATGATGCTGATTTTAATATTGGTATAGAATTGGAGAACCATTATGATACAAACACTAACGGCGGTAATTAGTGGCCATCAACAAATATCAGCAAAAATAGATTCGCAACAGTCATTAAAGGCTGAATTGTTAATGCCTTTACATGATAAATACCCGGACTATCAAGGTGAAACTGAATTTACCCCATCAGAGGATGAGCAAATTATCCCTGTGGCAGGTAAATCGGTTTTGGAAAATATTAAAATCAATCCTATTCCAAATAATTACGGTCTAATTACATGGAATGGTGCAATATTAACAGTATCTTAAAGGAGTGAGTTATGGCACAAAATGTTATTATCAATGGAGTAACCTATCAAACCGTACCGGAGGTAAATATCCCTAAAAGTGGCGGTGGTACCGCTAAATTTATGGATACTGAAGACGCTACGGCAAGCGCGGCAGATATACTAAATGGAAAGACTGCCTATGTGGGTAGCGAAAAAATAACCGGTAATGTTACTTCAAAAGCCGCAGAAATGTATACGCCCACAACAAGTGATCAAACTATTGCGGCAGGACAATATTTATTGGGAGCACAAACTATCTTAGGAGATTCAAATTTGCAGGCTCAGTATATTGCTAATGGAGTGAGTATTTTTGGTGTGACAGGAACTTTGTCTGCGGCAGTCATTTCTCAAGATCAAACTACAAAAGTATTAAGCATCAGTTAGGAGGAAACAGCACATGGCAAATGTAACGGTTGCGGGAGCGAGTTATACGGATGTGCCTGCTATTGTGCTACCGAAGACAGGGGGAGGCTCTGTCAGATTTGTAGAAGAAGGAGGAGAGACCTTGTTTTTGGCGGCTTATGGAAAATCAACATATCAAGAAATACTTGACGCTTATAACGCCAATGAAATTGTATATTGCCGAGCTTCGTCTAATAGCAATCCTGCGACAGGTAACCAAACCCGCATGGCGTTTATGGCATATGTAAACCGAGAACAAAATCCTACTGAATTTGAATTTCAGTATTATCGATCTGTTAATACGCATAGTGATTCCCAGCAGGGTGATCAAGTGTATGTATATAAAATAAATTCAGCAGGAACATGGTCAGTAATAACACGAAATTCATTTACAAAAATTGTAGCAGGAACGGGTTTAAAAAGTAGTTATAACAATGGAGTATTAACACTTAGTTTAGATGAGTAAACATAGGAACAAATTAAAGATGATCCCAACAGAATATAATTTTTGTTGTCAGTACATGTCCAAAGGATTTTGCACAGATAATAACGAACCAGGATGTTATTTTGATTGTGTAAAAAGATCTTGTGAATTTTGTATTAATGCAAAAACAGCAATTAGGAAATCACCATGTAACACTTGTTACATGAGCATGGAGAAAGAAAAAGATGCAAGAAATAATAGAAAGTAACGCAAAAGTTGTTGACACTATAAATTTAATTTATGGAGCTGTAATAAGTATTTTGACCTTTGCTTTTGGACAGCATTGGGTTTTATTTGTAGGGTTTTTTATCCTTGAAGTATTAGACTGGATCACCGGGAATTATAAAGCGCGTATTTTACATGTAGAATCCTCAGTGAAAGGCGGAATCGGTGCAGTAAAAAAAGTTTTTCAACTTTTAGTTATTTGGGTTGCTTTTTTTATGGCATATGGATTTATAGAAATCGGAAATGTAATAGGGGTAGATTTACATTTTGCTCAGATGTTTGGATGGCTTACTCTTGCAATGTATATTGTTAATGAACTTCGTAGCATTCTTGAGAATCTAATAGAAATCGGAATAGATGTGCCCGTGTTTTTAATTAAAGGCTTAGATGTAACTAAAAAATTAGTAGATGCCAAAACAAAGGGGGATAACATTGAAGAAAATTAGCAAAGACGGGGTTAATTTAATTAAAGATTTTGAAGGTTGTTATTTAAAAGCTTATAAAGACCCGGTGGGCGTATGGACTATAGGGTATGGGATCACAAATGCTGATAAATCTATTACGGGAGTTACTATAAAATCAGGGCTTACTATATCTCAGACAAAAGCCGATACGTGGTTAGAAACAGCGTTAAACAAAAAATATTTACCCTTAGTTCTTAAATATGATAGTAAGTACAACTGGACACAATCAGAATTGGATGCACTTGTTTCATTTGCGTATAATATTGGTAGCATAGATCAACTTACAGCAAACGGAACTAGAACAAAGAAGTGCATATCTGAGAAAATATTATCATATAATAAAGCCGGGGGGAGAGTATTGAATGGGCTAACACGAAGAAGAAAAGCTGAAAAGGATCTTTTTGATAAGTCCACAAGATTGAAGTCAAACGAAGTGGTAAAACGTGGGCAAACAAATGCAAATACATTTGTATATGAATGGTTAAAAAATCCACCTCAAATCATTGTGGACGGCATAATCGGTAAACAAACGCATGGGCAGTGCGTTAGGTGTGTACAAATAGCATTAAATAAAGATTTCAATGCTGGTATTGCTGTGGATGGTGTTGCCGGTCCTAAGACAAAGGCGGCTTTGAAACCCATTAAAAAGGGTGACGAGCGGTATCTGTGCTTAGCTGTGAAGATTCTTTACCAGTGCAACGGCAAAGATGCCAACTTGAAATATTCGAAGACCTTTGGCGGTGGCCTTGAAAAGGTTGCAGGGAAGACGAAAATTACACCGAGCGACATATTAGCGCTCATTTAGTTATGGTAAGATGCTGTTACGCAGCGTTTTACATAGAGTTTTTCTCCTTTTCTATGTAGTGGGCTGTTGCGATGATAGCGGCGGCCCACGTGTTTATGGAGGGATTATGTACGAGATTAGATCAAAAGACGGCAAGCGAGTAGTCATGCAAGATGGCAATGAATTTTTTGTTTTAGCTGAAGATGCAAACTATAATGGGAGTAAAGCACGAGTGTTCCGGTCAGACGATGTGTATCAAGTAACGGAAGTGTGGAACGCCTTTGGCGGCTCCCGCGGCAATTATGAAATGGTGAGGGTAAAATGACGTGTAAAGAAAAAATTCAAAAGCATAGAATAGCGTATATATCAAAGTATGGAAAAGAACCGCAAAGTATTATTTTGGGCTATGAAATAGCAGATGAAATACGGCGGCTTATGCCATCACGGCACATATATCCAGGCTCTCAATTATATGGAATGATGGTAATGTTAGATGAGGATGAGCCTACAAGGGTAGAAGTAGGAGATATTGTAGCATGAAAGAATTTCTATCAGGATGGACGCTAGGATTATTATTAGGCGCGCTAATAAATAATCTATTCAAATAATATTTACATTTCTATTGAACGTGTTATAATATGTTTGAATGGAGGAAAATTTTATGAATGAAAATTTTAAAGATGAAATTTTCATCGCAACGCTAGAAAGAACCATACGACGTTTGTGGATTTTATGTATCATATTAATTTTATTATTAGTTGGTACAAATGCGCTTTGGCTATACTATGAAAGTCAATTTGAAGATATCGTAACAACAGAATCAATTGAGACTGAAACTTCTGATGGTGGAGATGCTACCGGTATTATTGGAAATCGCAATGAGGTAAATAATGGCGCGGGTAAAGGTAACAAAAACAACAAAAATAAGAAGACGCAAAAACCGCAGCAATAGTGCGTATAGAAAATGTAATATGTGTCACGGAACTGGTAGAATAAAAAAGAAAAAATAAATGAAAGACATACCGCTACTTGAAAAAATAGACGCCTATGATAATAACCAAATTTCTAAGTTAATTGACAATAGCATTAAAGGACGACACGCAGAACGAAATCGTAAAATTCTTAAAAGAAGAATTATTGATGGCATATGTTATGAACCTTTAGCCGAAGAATTTGATTTATCAGTTAGGCAAACTCAAAATATTGTATATGATGGCATAAGCAAGCTCTTACGTTTCATATAATACCTTCCTATCACAGCCCTTCCTTTCGGAAGGGTTTTTTATTGCATATTTTTCGCATATTTCTTACACTTTTCTTGCATAATCAGTTCATTCAAATTTATACCAAATTAAAATACAATAAATATATAGGGGTAAATGTTATGAATTATTATATTAAGCGCTTAATAAAATGCGGATATTCTCAGCAAGATGCGAGCAAACTTTGCGCATTTATTATAGAAAAAGACGGTATTTTTAAGCTTATCGCTTATCTTGAGACTTTGGAGAATAAAAATGTGGATAGAATACAATCCAAATCCCGTGCAACGTAGGGTGGGCGATTGTTCAGTTAGAGCAATTGCAAAAGCACTGGGCATTGATTGGGAAACTGCCTATGCATTTATTGTTTCAAACGGATTTGCAATGGGAGATATGCCTTCATCAGATAGTGTTTGGGGATCAGTATTAAGACAAAATGGATTTTATCGCGATGTAATACCAAATACTTGTCCTGATTGCTATACTGCTAAAGATTTTTGTATGGACCACCCGCGAGGTATATATGTACTCGGATTTGGAGGCCATGTCGCTACTGTTGTAGATGGTAACATTTATGATTCTTGGGACTCATCACAATTAATACCCCAATTTTATTGGTATAGGAAGGAGTAAACGATGGCGTATAATCTATTTCCAGCAACATATTATTCCCAGTATCAAATGCAGCCATTACAAGCGCCACCCTCACAACAGATTAATAATCAACAGGCTACACAACAGAACAGCCCTATGATATGGGTACAAGGTGAAACTGGGGCTAAATCTTATCTGATGGCCCCAAATACTACCCTGCCCCTGTGGGATTCTGAAAGACAAACCGTATATCTAAAGTCTACAGATGCGAGCGGTATGCCTAGCATGAAAATATTAGACTACACGATTAGAGACGAAACTACATCAAATAACGTTCCAATATCACAATCTAATGACAAGGAGCAAGATTTTGTAACTCATGAAGAATTGAAAAAATTTGAAGATAAAGTTGCTACTATAATTTCAAAATTACAGGAGGAGCAAAATGAATCCAATGCAGCTATTACAAATGGTGTCGCAACTAAAAAGCAATCCCATGTCAATATTGAGTAATTTTGGAGTACCGCAAAATATATCAAATAATCCTCAGGATGTTATTCAGTATCTAATGAATAACGGCAATATTACTCAAAGTCAGTATGATAATGCTATAAAGCAAGCTCAAAGTATGGGCTATAAATTTTAATTATAAAAGTCGGTGCACAGGCTTTTATATAAACCGACTATTCGCTATAGAGAATAGCCGCTAACCTACAAAAATTTATAGGAGGTAAAAGTTATGGCTTTAACAGATGGTGAAAGCAACGGAATCCCCGCAACAATGTTAGTAGGACCTACTAGTGTAGGTAATACTGGATACCCCTATCCTGTATATCAGGGTAACGGTGGTAACAATGATGGTTTTGGTGATGGCAATGGATGGTGGATTGTTCTTTTAATAATCTTACTTGCCGCAGGTAATGGTTTTGGTAACAACAATGGTAGTGGATTCGGAGGGCAGCCGATCATAGTAAATGATGGCACCGGCAGTGAAAACGCCATTCAACGCGGCTTCGATCAGGCGGCTGTCATGAGCGGCATTACTGGTGTACAGAGTGGCGTTCAGAATCTTTCAACCCAGCTCTGCGGATGTTGCTCTGACATTCAGACGAATTTATGTAATGGATTCGCCGGAGTAAATGCAACAATTAATGGCGGATTCGCAAATGCAGAGACAGCGGCCAATGCAAGGCAGATGGCTAATATGAATCAGGCATTTGGTATGCAGACCGCAATGTCGCAAGGCTTTAACGGTGTTCAGAGTCAGCTTGCCGACTGCTGCTGCGAAAATCGCCTTGCAAATTGCCAGACACAGAACATCATCCAGAACGAAGGCAATGCGACAAGATTCGCAGATGCAAATAATACAAGAGACATTATCCAGAGTCAGACTCAGGGCACTCAGGCAATCCTTGATAAACTTTGCCAGCTTGAGCTGGATGGCGTTAAAGCGCAAGTTGACGCAAAGAATGATAGAATCAATGAGCTTCAGACTCAGCTTAATATGGCAAATCTTCAGGCATCACAGACGGCTCAGAACGCATTTATTGCCCAGGGATTTAGTGATGAAGTTGATGCTCTTTACAACCGCTTAAACAACTGCCCAGTTCCTACGACCCCCGTCTATGGACGCACGCCAATCTTTACTTGCAACCAGAATAATGGCTGCGGATGTGGCTGCGGTAACTTCTAGGGGGTGTTATCATGGCAGAATATTTAGCAAATGCTGAACAGCTTGTGGGACTTAATGGCCCGGTTGTATTTGATGCTTCTATCCCTTGCACCAAAGGTAATGTGTGGCACGCTGACGGAACAGGGATTTTTATTCTCCGAGGAAACACCAATAACTGTTTTGCAAGATATCAAGTCACGTTTAACGCAAATATTGCAATCCCAACTGGTGGAGCAGTAACACCGATTGCAGTTGCCATTTCAGAAAATGGAGAGACACGTCCTACAAGTACGGCAATCTTTACTCCTGCAGCAGTAGAGGATGAAGGAAATGTGACTAGCACCGCAATTATTACAGTACCTAAAGGTTGTTGCTTTAATGTCGCAGTGAGGTATGTTGATGCAACAGTAGAAGACGCGGCAGTTACTCCTACTCCCACGATAGAAGTACAAAATGCGAATCTTGTAATAAACAGAATTGCCTAGAAAGGAGGATAGCAATGCACAAATTAGTTGAATATATTTGTGACGAGTTAGAAGAACTTGAGCGCAAAGCCGATAAAGACGGTAAGTTGTCGATGGCAGAAATTCAGTATATGGATACGCTAGCCCATGCTAAGAAAAACCTTCTTAAAGGCGAAGAAATGCTGGAAGAATCAGAATATAGTATGGACGGAAACGAGTCGTATAATATGAGCATGGCACGCGGGCGCGGTAGAAATGCCAGGCGAGATGCGCGCGGTAGATATTCGTCTGAAAGAGGAAATCGTAGTAGATCATACCGCGATATGCCTTATGAT
>Ga0326511_10005264_pt1 | contig 10223 bp, 4 predicted proteins | sample 0_2496_0518_D_FD_203701 | JGI IMG/M metagenome (GOLD analysis project Ga0326511, IMG submission 203701) | Bovine rumen microbial communities from UC Davis, California, United States - 0_2496_0518 | ecosystem: Host-associated > Mammals > Digestive system > Stomach > Rumen | place: USA: California... | reverse complement strand
AACTCGGGAGCGACCTGACCGACGAACGCAAGGCTGCTACTGCCGGCAGAACCGTGGTGCGGCACCTGCAAGAGTCCCGCCGTAAGCGTCGGCGAGAGTTCCAGCAACCGCCGTTCGCAAGCGCTGTCCAAGTCTCCCGTCAAAAGCGCATGCGCTTCGCCGTACCCGACATCCAGCACGACGCTCGCCGCGTTGCCGCCCAAACGCATGTAGTCCGGCGGCCAGAGGATCTCGAACCGCGGCGCATCCCCAACCTGCGACAAGCCGTCCGAAGCCCCTTCGCCGAGCCCGAGCGAAGTTCCCCGCACCACCGTGTCCACCGCGATTTCAAACCGCCGCGCTATTCTCAAAACGCTATCGCGCACGAACCCGCCCAATGTATCCGGCCCGACAAGGAGCCGCTTCACGTGGACCCGCGACAGCTCCAAGAATCCCCCGGCATGGTCCCTGTGGTTGTGGCTAATCAGCACCCATTCCAGCGTATCGACACCTCGGGACCGCAGGGAATCCATCACCCCCGTCGAATCGGGCCCCATGTCGTACATCGCATAGCGACCGTCTTTTTCCAGCAGCACCGCAAGCCCCTGCCCCACGTCCAGGAACGTCACGCGCAAGGGAGCCTCCTCGTCACCCGCGCTACCGCCCACATACATGCAGGCCGCCAGAGGTAACACCATCGCGAATGCCGCCAGAGCCAGCACCGCCCTAAAAAAACGCCCTATTTTTTGAATTTTAGCCGGTTTCATACTTTTAAAGACGGATTTTTCCGGCAAAATGAGCCTTTAAGGCACTTTTTTACTAAATTTTACCTCAATTCGACAAGTCCTGTCCAAAAAACGGAGTACTTATGCAGCTTCCTAAATACAAAAAGAAAAAGCGTATCAAGCTCAAGATTTGCCAGGAGCCTGGCTGCGGCCGCGAGTTCTGGGGCCACCCCATCGCCAAGTACTGCGAACTGCACCGCGACATCAAGCAGCGCCAGAAGCAGAAGAAGAACGTCGAAAGCATCGAGTCCAAGAACATCATCTTCCGCCACAACTACACGGAATCCATGGACCTGTCCTTCAAGTGCTGCCTCGACGGCTGCGACGAACTGTTCACCATCAAGGTGTTCCCGAAGCAGACGGTCTACCCGCGCTTCTGCATGGAGCACAGGAACGACTTCAAGCGCGAAAACTTCATCCGCATCATGCAGAAGAAGAACTCCGACTAGTTTTTTCGCGATTTTTCCCGCTTTTTTTGACTTTTTAAACGCCATCCCTTGAAATTTGGGATGGCTTTTTTATATTTGGGCACGCTACATGGTGGATGTAGCTCAATTGGTTAGAGTCCCAGATTGTGATTCTGGATGTTGCCGGTTCGAGTCCGGTCATCCACCCGAAAAAAGACCTCGCTAAAAGCGGGGTCTTTTTTGTTGCTTTCACGATTTCTACCGGACCGACACGAGCCTCTTGTCGCGGCCAATCCGCACCAGGTACGTCCCTGCCCGAGCAACCCGCAGGTCCACATGGGCCGAATGGACTACCCCGGCCTGGACAACATGCCCCTGCATGTCGAACAGCGCGTAGGCCTTACCTTCGGCACCGGAAATCTGGATATCCCTCCCCATCACGTTCACCGCCACATTCATGCCGGGCACTTGGATAGCGATGTCCGTCTTGCTGGAAGAGGATTTCTTTTCGCTGTTCGAACTCGATTTCGGAGATTCGCCAGAAGAAGATTTCGGGGAAGAACTCGAACCGGGCTTTACGCCGCTGGAGCTGGACTTCGGCACGGAACCGGAACTGGACAGCGCCACAGCACCCGACGATTCCGGACACATCGCCGAATTATCTTTCCACTTGGGCCAGAATTCCTTGTCGCCGTAGATTCCCTTGGTTATGCCCTGGACAGGAGCGCCCTCCAGTTTTTCATTATTATACCAGCCGTCAAATCCGTAACACGGTTTCGAAGGAGTCGGCAACGTAACGGTATCTTCCAAGGTACGAGTTTCGGAAACTTCCGGCATCGCCACATCATCATCTACATGATAAATGACTTTATAAACGGCCTTGCCGATATAAACAGGTATCGAATCCGAGTGGGTCACCTTATCGATGACATACGTTCCCCGTTCATCCATTACACTATAATAACCCGACCTCAGCCCGCAACCGGAATCCGGCACCAACTGCAAGACGACCTTTGATCCATACGGGTAATAGCCGCCCCCTTCCACATAGGCATTACACCCGTCCGCATAAGAAATCATTGCCTTTATGTAGTATTTATTTATTTCCAACTTGGCATAGAATTCCAAATCTCCCGAAGTCGTCGCATCTATGTACGAAAGCGAATCTTCCAAGAATTCGGGATCCGTAAACCAGCCATAGAAGGTATGGCCTTCGCGATAAACAGTAGGCAGAGCCGTCACGACCCCTTCCATATAGTGCTTGGCGTACTTCTCGGTATCGCCGTCAAACGTATGCAAAGTCAATTTTGAAAAGACCCTATTTTTCCCATAGCCTTCTACACGGGAGGAAAGCACCGGATACGGGTCGACGCCCACCTTTTGCCCCCATACCGCGCCCGTGAGGCTACCGTTATCGTAATTGTGCAAAGCATATGCGACACTACCGTCGGCAAACTCCGACGAATCCACGCCATTTGCAGGAATCCGCGTAGTTGCCGGCATGGAGAAAAACACATTGTCGAGATGCACTGCATCGGAGTGATTGAAGCCTATGGTGCCCTTAACGCTCCGTATTCCACAGGCAGCCGTCATATCGCCCAGGTGGTACAAATTTACAAGGTGCGCACGCATATCCGGTTCCCCGACACCGATAATGCCACCAATGGCAACCCCGGAAACTGTTCCCGCGCCAGAAAACGACTTAACGGAACTAATAAGTCTGCCGACATGGTAGGAATTTTCTATACGGATATCACCACCGGCGCCACCGACAAGGCCGCCAACATAGCTTTCCCCAAAAATATCAGTTTCACCATAGGTCCGGCTGATGTAGACATCCGAACTGTCAACCACGCCTACCACGGAAGCGATACCACAATGGAGCGCTTCAAGATAACCCTTAACATAATTATCGACAATATTGACATGCGAACTATCAGTGATGGTACCCACAAGACCCGCAACATTGTAATATCCGTTCACGGATCTCGGTGCATAGACATCAGGATCATATTCCATGTCTCCCCATTTGGTAAGAACCTTACGGGAATTGGTCAGTGAAACCGTTGACGAACGGACTAACCCCACAAGCCCACCGACAATATAGTCTCCATTAACCCGGACATCTACCGTAATGCTGTCCAAAACGACATGGGACTGGGCAATGTCCCCGGCGATAGCACCTACATGCCATCCACCCAGAACGTAGCCATCGCTGATAGTGAGGTTCTTGATAACAACCGGTTTTTCCGCCGTTCCGCCAGAAATAGAACCGAACAAACCAACCGATTCAACTCCTTCCGGATAAAAACCGCTACTCCCCCAGATGGCGATGTTTTTTATGGCAAAGCCGTTTCCATCAAACGTTCCCGCGAAGTTCCACATGGGAGTCCATATCAAGAAATCGTTTACCCACAAATCCTCGGAATTTTCAAAAACAATATCGGCAACCAGCTTTCCGCAAGCGGCGGAATCCTTTTCCGCACCGACGGCGCCGTTCACGACCGCGGCAAAGCCGAACAGGTCTTCGATCGAACCGATTTCGTAACAACCCGCTTTAGGTTTGGGTAACGGCCACCATTTTCCGTAAAGCTTCTTATCTCCGGACACATCCGCGGCTATTTCCTTAAGGGGCAATCCCAAATAATCGGGATTTTCATACCAGCCGCCAAAGACGAATCCTTCTTTGGGAACCGGGTCCTGTAATTTCAATCCAAAGCCTTTCGCATATTCGTTTACATACCGGGTGGTATCGCGGTCATGGGTCACCATTTCCACGGAATAGATACCCGTCGTAGCGCTATGCGCCCCAACGATCTTTCCGCTGAAGGTCGGGCCGGGATCGACACCGACCTGCTGCCCCCAAATCAATCCGTCATAGGCATAATTGTAATGGAGCTTTATGGCAACCGTACCATCCGCAAATTCTTCGGCAGAGGCCGGGGTGCCGCCATATTTCGATTTAAGGGTATCCACGTAAAACGAGTTCTCTATTTCTGCCTTCCCCATTCCCACATAGCCTACAAACCCGCTCGTTTGGCCTTTCCCCAGGGAATAGGAATTCTTGATTTTCACATGCCCAAATACCGAACCGAAAAAAGACGCGATGCTGCCTGTATTATAGACCTTGTCCAACTCGACTTCCCCATTCGTCAGGTAAATAAGATAACCGGGTGCTTCCTGGTACAAACTCTGGCCAACAATATTTCCCGTATTGTAGGAATTGGAAATGGACAGGTAAGCCCCCACTCCAACGCTATTTACAAATGCCGCCGCATAGGAAGAGGACTGTTCGCATTTGATGTCCATGCTATTATGGACATGGTCCATCTTTACGTGGGAGCCGCTTTTTATAGTAGATATGATGCTTGTCGAAGACCATCCAGTAATAGAAGCGTTTTCCCAGCCCACATTCTTGATGACCACAGGGTTCTCCGCAGTTCCGCCGTTGATCGAGAATATAAACGCCGACGAAGTCCCTCCACGAACAGAGAGCAACGACAGATTGGAGATTACGTGCCCCTGACCATCCAGGGATCCCGCAAAATCTTCCATCGGTTCCCAATGGCCGGTTGTGTTAGAATCAAGGACGATATCCGCAGTCAGAACGCCACAGGCCGCGGAATCCCTTTCAAACTGGCGCGACCCATTGACGATAGCGGCAAAGCCATGAAGTTCCCGGGCGTTCGAAATCTGGTAGCACCCGTTCACCTTTTGCGGTGCCAACGGGGAATAGTACGCAAACGCAGTCGTGCTGGCGACAAGCAAAAATGCAATAAAGGATTTTTTGAAATTATCCATGTTTTTTCCTCCTTCCGGGTTAGGGCCGCACATTCACCACAAAGCGTTCACGGTCCACAAGCAAATAATACCTACCCGCAGTAATTCGATTCAGCGTGATTCCAGAATAACCGCTCATGCCCGATGCGACCTCATGGCCTTGCAAATCGAACAAAACGAACGGACGATTTTCCGGAACCCCCGTAACAAGCGCACCATGGCCGATCCGCACGGTATTGACGCGCCCAATGCCGCTTTCGGGGAGGCGCGAAGCGATATTGACCTTGCCGCCCGAAGAACTTTTCACGCTACTGCTAGAAGGTGCCTTTTCGGAAGAACTGCTAGACATATTCGTCACGCTGGAACTCGAACCGGGCACACTGATTTCACTGCTGGAAGAGCCGTTCGCGCTGCTGGAACTGGATTTCGGCACCGAGCCAGAGCTGGACGATTTTACTATTTCCGGAGGATTGATAATATCGTCTTCGCCAACGGAACCCGTAACTCCGACCAGCTTTTTCTTGAAGACGGGCAAGGAATCCAGACCTACCTCCTGGCCCCAGATTTCACCGGTAACGCCGCCTTCTATCGCATTGCCGTTTTCATCCTTCTGCACGTAGTCATGGAGGAGTTTTGCCACGTAGCCATTCTTGAACACCTCCGGCGAAGCCTGTATGCCCAGGTGCGTAGAATCGTCAAGTCCCTTGAGATAGAACACGTTATCCATGAAGACGGCATAATTGCCATAATGAGGTTCTCTAAGCGTCGGCATGCCGACCAGGCCATAGTCTTTTGACCGATACATCTCAAACGCATGCCCTGCGGAATAAGAATTGATAATCGTCAAGGTGTCCGTCCAATGGGTACCGACAAGCCCACCGACAGAGGAGTACGCAGTAACAGATTGGGTGTTATAGCAATTAACGATTGTCATTTTACCCTTACTGACAGCCACAAGGCCGCCCAGATTTTCACTGCTGCCGTCAGTCTTAAAAGTCCCGACATTATAAGAATTGCTAATGACGGCCGTTCCCATATTGGCACCAACGATTCCCGCCCCATTTTTAATAAGGCCCGAATTATGGGCATGATCAACAGACATAATCGCGTAATTGTTCGACACCATACTCCCGGCAGGGTGATACACATCGCTAAATACATCGCCTGTATTATAAGCATCCGATATGGACACGTCTCCATAATTATCCCAAACAAGGCCCTTGCCTGTTGCGGAACTAAAACTGTTGGCGATCTTAAGGGACCCGCTATTCTTTTCTACAAAAACGGACGACTGAAAGACTGAATTTACGACACCCAGATTCCTGATCGTGAGCGTATCACCTTCATTCACTTCCAAGAAAAGGCCTTTACCCCGCAGCCCCGATATCGTATGCCCCTGTCCGTCGAAGACGCCATTGAATCCCATGACCCCATCCCACGCTCTCCGTTGATAATACTCGGTATTTCCAAGTTCAACACCGTCCATATCCTGATTGACAACGATATCGTTCACGAGCTTGACGCATTTCTTGTCTTGGAGGATTCCCAATCCATACAATTCCCCAATTTTCGAAATCAGGTAACACCCGTCCTTATCCTGCGGCGGGACTAGGGCATCGCCATCCCACCTGACAAAAAGATTAAGGTCGCCGAACGTTTCTTTACTAATCGATGTAAAAATGGAATCCGGCTTATTTGCAAAAGCCCAGCCCAAGAAAGCATAACCGTACCTAGACTCTTCCGGCAACTGCGCAACGCCACCCCCATACGTATAGGTTTTTATCGTAGTATCCGGGCGGCAGCTAGACGCGTCCATGTCCGAAGCGTAAGAATAATCCGAAGTACAAAGATTCAGCTTAAACGCATATTGACCATATGCCGTATTCGGCATAGGGCATATCTGTCCAGACGGCACATCTTGCCCCCAAACTTCACCACCTTCATAATTGTGCAACAGGATGGCCAGCGTGCCATTTCCCCATTCATTTTTCGTAACGCTCTTAGCCCCCAGTTTCGAAGCGCAGGCAAACGTAACGGTTTGCGTACAATACATTCCGCAACTCTCCACATATTCCCTATAGAACGTATTCTTGAGCGAAATACGGCCATCGCATTGGCCAACGACAGGGTCTCCCCTATCTCTCTCCGGAGAACATGCGCTATAGGAATTGGTAATCGAAAGCGAATCCTCGTTAAGGCCAACAAAGCACCCCACCGTCGTCCCCTCAACACTCCCATCGGCATAGGAGTTCACGACATCGACTATACCACGGTTTACACCAATAAAGCCACCACCATAGAAGCCGCCATCTAGAGCGCCCCAAAAACGGGACTCCGCTATGGAAATATAGGCGTCCTTTTCGTTAAGACCAACAAAACCGCCCATAAGAGAATCGGCATAGATTTCCACTCCTCTACTACTCCATTTAGATCCCGTTATCGAAGCGTTTCTCACATTCAATTCAGCGTTTTTTTCGTTCACGCCAAGAATCATACCGGCGCGGTTTCCTGCCTCTAAATGGCCATCATAATACATTAAACTGTATTCCGTCTCAAACCCGTAACCGTTGCTCAGCCCGTCCACATCCATAGTTCCCGAATTGGAGCCGACAACCACGCCAACAGCCCTTTCGCCCGTAGCACGCCAAGCAAATCCATTTTTGACGGACAGCACGCCATTGTTCCTACCCACAAAAACGCCAACGTGCCTGCGACCTCTTACAGGAGAAAAGAGACTCAAATTTTCCAACAGGAGGAATCCGCTATTCCTCGCAACAACTACGCCCACCGTATCCCGGCCCTTTATTCCACCCTCACGAAACACCAGATTCCGGACTGTCACGGGCTTCGTCGCGGAACCGCGAACAACAGTGGAGATAAAGCCCAAGTTGTTCTGGGTAGAATCATCAACGTTTTCAAGTCCCCAAATGGTATGACCTTGGCCATCAAACGACCCGGAAAACATCTTTATCGGAGTCCACGGAGTACGGGGTTCGATTTCCTCGGGATTAACATCTATTGGTATTGCATGGTCATCACCATTAGCGTCAACCTCAACGACATATTTGTAACATGCGGGAACCGTGTCATTCGACACGATTTTCGAGTAACAATAATAATCCGTGGTATCATTTGCCACGATATCATTGGTCAGCTTGCCGCAGGCGGAACTTTCCGCAGCGCGCCCTTCACTGAGAGTCCCGTTCACAATGGCCGCAAAACCGTACAGTTCGTTGGCATTGGAAATCTGATAGCACCCGTCCACTTTCTGCGGGGCGATTGGCGTAGGAGCTGCAAACGACAAAACGCAAGCAACAGCCATAAGGGCAAGAATTTTATTGTTCAGACCGAGCGTCATGATGTTTCCCCTGTTTGTCAAAAAAATAAGTTATTATCCTACCAAATCCTAGTCCTTCAAACAACGAAGCGGAAGCCCGAGGTCTTTGAAATCACCCGTAATTCCGACCGAACCCAAAAAGAATCCCAAGGTAAACGCCAGCTGCTTATCCCGCGAATCTTCCGAAATACTCCAAAAAGAAGTCGTGCCGCTAAGGCCGGTGCCGGCAAATTCAGAAAAATCAAAATCGCGGTACTTATCCCCGACAGGGAACGCCGAGAAGCCATAATCATCGGTACCCGTACCCGTTTTGTCCCACCCGACTTTAGACGAAAGCGCAAAGCCAGCCACACTCGGATCGTCCGCTACCGTAGAAACCAAGGTCCGCCATTCTGTCGTATCGGGCAAATGCCACCCTTCAGGGCAAATCCCCCGCAGCTTTTCAGGGAACTCGCAATTAGTCAGGTAACCGCAAAATTGCGCATCTTCGTCGTTTGCCAGGTTCACCGAATCAACAATGGCAGCCCAGGTATAAAGGCGGCCGGCGACCTCGCAATGTTCCGGATTGTCGTAAAAGCACCAGCTCTTCTTCAGAAGGCTAGGCGTCGCAACGCTGTCCGCATAATTCAGGTTTTCCGCCATCCATACCTGACTACCTATTTTCACGGTCCTATAAACTTTCCCGTCGCGGCTATCGACAATGGAGTCGTAGTTGATATTGGGATTGAAGTGCGCCTCCTTAGGAATGCTCCAATCGATGTATTCAGTCGAGTCATCCATAGCCGAAGCATTATCCACAAAATTGGTCACATATTTTTCAAACTGCGGAACTTCATTGGCATAATCCAGGCTTTCGAGATTCTTGCGGATTGAATCCATTTGGCCGTTTTCCAAGGCGGCCGAAGCCAGGCCTGCAATTTGCGCTTTCAAGCCATCGTTCCATATTCCGCTTTCGGCAATCGCAGCAGCCAAGCGCGACACGCGATCGGAGACGCTCGCATCTTGGCTTGAGCTGTCCTGCACCAGCACGAGCACGCTTGCGGCAAGGAGTGCCGCATTCCCTTCGCCCTTTTCAAAGATGTCCAGGGTTTCGAATTCCGAAACGATATCCTTGATATCGAAAGCGCCAAGGACTTCTTTTTCAGCCTGTTTCTTCGCTTCGGCAAAAGACTTCCCTTTATCCGCAGCCAATTTCATTACGCGTTCGTATTCCAATGTCGTAAACAAGTTGACATTCACCTTCTTACGGTCCTTGAGACTGGTCAACGCGCGGAGCGTCACCTTATCCAGCGACGTCCTCCCGGTAACTTCGTTGAGGAAATAGCCCGCGACTTCGAACACGGCGCAAGTCGAAGACAGGCTGATGCCATCGACATCGTAGTCGCCCTTGTCGCTCTTGACTTCGCCCTCGAAATGTTCATCCGTCAATTGCAGAGTCTTGCAGTCGATTCCCCGTACCGTCACGACGGAGCCCTTCACGAACGGGCCCTTCTGCGTCACGCCCGCCACGTCCAAATCCTTGATGGCGATAATGCCCGCGTCTTCGGTAGAACCGCCCGCCGTCTTTTCGCCATCGGAACACGCCCAGAACATGACGCCCACCGCGAGCACCCCAAAGAATTTACCCCACTTCAAAACAGATTCCATTCCCGTGAACATAAGCTGTTTTCCCTTTCCCTATATTTAATCCTTTACGCAGCGGACAGAATTGTACCATTCCTTGCTTTTATAATTATACTCCACGCCATCATAGATATACCACATATACACATATATACCGTTCTTGCTACCATGTTCCGAGGCTGTCCAGAAAATCGCAAAGATTTCCTCATCGCCGAACACCCTGTTTTCGTTCGCGTTACCCACGGGCAAGGCAAAGAAGCCAACAGCATCCGTACCGCTCCCACGGCTATCCGTATGCAATTTCCACCCTGT
>Ga0326511_10005263_pt1 | contig 10224 bp, 12 predicted proteins | sample 0_2496_0518_D_FD_203701 | JGI IMG/M metagenome (GOLD analysis project Ga0326511, IMG submission 203701) | Bovine rumen microbial communities from UC Davis, California, United States - 0_2496_0518 | ecosystem: Host-associated > Mammals > Digestive system > Stomach > Rumen | place: USA... | reverse complement strand
GCCTTCATGCTTCACGGCATAGAGGGAGCACCTGCAGAGACGGCGGCCGAAAGCGAATACACACAGCAAAGAGCAAGCGAAGCGCCGCCCATAGCCGGAGTAACGGCAGAGCTTAACAAAGCATACCAGGGCACGGTGACGGAGGCAGAAGCAGTCACAGAGCAGCCGGAGGAGACACCGGAACCGGAGGAAATAAAGAAGCCGGATCCACCTGCAGAAGAAGCAAAGCCCAAAAAGGTTTACACCTTCACGAAAACTGAAGAAACGCAGCTACAAAAGATAGGGCTTGCAGAGATGGAGGTCGAAGGCGTAGAAGCGATGGCGCACGCTATGCGGGTAATCATAAACCGGGTAGAGAGCGACAGCTTCCCGGACACGATCGAGGGCGTGATCTTCCAGCCGAAGCAGTTTACCCCGATCCTTAACGGCAGTTATTACAACATGATACCGAACAAGGACAGCAGGAAAGCCCTGGAGATGGTAAAGGCAGGCTGGGACGAGACGCAGGGCGCGCTTTATTTTGAGGTTACGACGGACGAGCCGACCTGGCACAGCAGATCATTAAAAAAACTTTACGAATACAAGTCCACGAGTTTCTATACGGACAAATAGGAGGCGGTAATTTTGAAGATGGCAATCAAGGACGGCCAGGTGCTTATTAAGGAGGCCGACAAGAACCAGTATTTAATTATAAAAAGCTGGAACAAAATGAAGTGGAGCAAAGCGGAACAGATGCTTTACGGACCGGTTGATGCGGAGCTGCTTAACAAGCTCGCGGAGCTTGTAAGGCTTCCCGGAGCATACGAGGAGATCCGGCAGAAGTTGAACCGGATCGCGGAGGCCGTAGACGAGGAGCGCATGAAGCCGGATCCGGAAGCCCTTTATAAGTTCCCGGTAAAACTTCCGCTTTTCAAGCACCAGACACGCGGCGCGAACATGGCAATGATTGTTTTCGGGCTTGTTGAGCCCCCGGAGAAGGAGGCAGGAAAGTGACAGATAGAGAAAAGGAAAAGATGGCGGCAGAGATCACAGACGCAATACGCCAGCTTGAAAGCCTGCAGGATCATTGTAAAAGCATGATCGATAAGAACGATCCGGACGGCATCTGGGAAAAGGACGTAACAGCGCTTTCCTACGGGATAGCAGCGTTAAAAATATTTTTCAAATAGGAGGATATGGCAATGAATGAAAAACTACGCGAGGAATTGAACCTTTTATGCACGAAGCTGACAGGCGCGGTCGAGACAATAAGGGCGATGCTTGAGGACGGCACCGAGGAAAAGGAACAGGTAGAGCTCCGGGATCTTCCGGAAGGTACGGCGTTTCAGTTCGCAGGGATCGAGTGGGAAATCTTATCCCAGGAATACCAAAACGGAACCTTCGTCCTGGCGAAGCAGCCGCTTTTTGAAAAAGCCTTTGACGAGGACAACTACAACAACTGGAAGGAAAGCAGCCTGCGGAAGTTCCTTAACGGGGACTTCTTAACGGAGCTGAAGGAGAAGGCGGCCGGTTTGAAAATTGATCCGGATGAGATTTTTCTTGAGTTCGGCCGCGACCTTAGAGCGGAGGACGGCCGGAAGGAGTACGGATCCTGCCGGGACAGGATATCGCTTATTTCAACGGACGAATACCGGGATTATAGAGAGTTCATAACAGACAAGGACGACTGGTGGTGGACAATTACGGCATACAGCACAAAAGATGCGGCCTATTCTTATGCCGTTCGCTGTGTCCGCACAGGCGGGGGTCTGCACGGCGACAGCGCGTACCGTGGCAGCTTTGGCGTGGCCCCGGCTTGTGTTCTTAATTCCTCACTCCTCATTGACCGCCCACAGCAGCAGGAAGGAGGCGGGGATGATTGAGCAGAGGAAACTACATCCGGACACCGAACGGCAAAAAGCAATGGACGGAAGCAGAGGAGCGTTACCTTGAAGAATCCTGGGGACGTACCAGCCTAAAGACCATAGCAAAGAAGCTCGGCCGGAGCGAAAGCGCGGTGGTAGTTCGGATCCAGCGCTTAGGCTTAGGCCCAGGATTGCAGAACGGGGAACGGATAAGCTGGAACCAGTTTGTAATCGCACTATTAGGCGGGGCGAATTACGGCGGCGGCTACTTGAAGAAGCGACTTATAGCGGCAGGTTTCCCGGTACATACCCAGATCGTAAGAGGCCACAACGGGGCAAGATTTACAACGGTGGATATAGACGAGTTCTGGAAGTTCGCAGAGGAAAACAAAGACCTTTTCGACTTTTCCCGGATGGAGGCTCACGCCTTCGGCCCGGAACCGGAGTGGGCGACATTGAAGCGCCAGCTTGACGCGGAACGGCTCCGGAACGGACACGCGCACAACGATCCCTGGACAGAAGGAGACGACCACCTGCTTAAACAGCTTCTAAAACAATACAAATATACCTATACGGATTTAGCGGAACGCCTGCACAGGAGCGAAGGAGCGGTCAAAAGAAGGATAACCGATTTAGGGCTGCTTGAGCGGCCGATCCGGAGGAAGCCGAAGCCCTGGACAAAGGACGAGGAGAACCGGCTTATAGAAATGCGAAAGCAAGGCTACGGCTGGGACAACATAGCGGCAGAGCTTAACAGAACAGCGCTATGCGTTCGCGGGAAATACGAGCGGATGCTTAACCCGGAGTACACAAAGCGGGAATACCGGAACGCCAGGGAAAAGCGGGACAAGCACGAACGGCAGCAGACCTGCAGGCACTATGTGAAGGCTTTAGGGTGCGAGATTGACCGGGAAGCCTGCCGCTATTGCAGACATTATGAAGCGATCGGGGAAGGAGAAAAGCAAAAGACCGGCTATGTCGGAATCCGGGAAATAAAGCCGGAGGAGATAAGAGAGCACCAGGCGGTCTGCAGCTTAAAAGACGGGGCAGAATGGAGCAATACCCCCCCCCCCGATAGAGAAGGAGGCAATCTAACAGATGCAGAAACAATACTTAATACAAAAGGGCTTCGGCTTCCTATTCGAGATGGGATGCGGGAAAACTTTAACGGCCATAGCGGTCGCCGGGGCAGCCTACGAGCTGGGAGCCATAAAGCGGGTGCTTATCGTTGCGCCGACTTCGGTCTGCAGCGTATGGCCGAAGGAATTTGAAGAATACGCAGATTTTAAGTACCACGTGGCGGTGCTTTTAGGGACAAAGGAAAAGAGGCTTACAGCTCTTCGGGCGCTTGAGGCGTTCCCTTTCAAAGCCCTGCTTGTAGCAGTAATCAATTACGAGAGCACATGGCGCGAGGGAATATTTGAAGCCCTGCAGGACTTCAAGCCGGACCTTGTGATCGCGGATGAGGGCCAGCGGGTTAAGGAACCCAGGGCGAAACAGAGTAAAGCCCTACACGCCCTGGGAGATATTGCGAAGTATAAGCTCATTCTTTCCGGTACGCCGGTGCAGAACAACGCTATTGATCTTTTCAGCCAGTACCGATTTTTGGATCCTTCGGTCTTCGGTACAAATTACTTCGCTTTCCGTAACCGCTACGCAATTATGGGCGGCTTCGACCGGAAGCAGATAGTAGGCTATAAGGACTTAGATCAGCTTATACAGAAGGAGCATAGCATCGCATACCGGGTGACGAAGGCTGAAGCCTTAGACTTGCCGGAGCAGACTTTTCTTACAAGGTATATAACCCTGGAAGGGAAGGAAAAGACGCTTTACGACAAGATCAAGCGGGACAGCTTCGCGGAGCTTGAGAACGGCAGCCAGATAACAGCGACGACCGTCCTTACAAAGCTACTACGCCTGCAGCAGTTCACGGGCGGCTTTATTCAGACGGACGACGGAGTCCGGCCGGAGTTCGTATTTAACGGGAAGCTAAACGCCCTGCGGGACATATTGGACGACTACGTGGTCGACGCAGGAAAGAAGCTGGTTATTTTTTGCCGGTTCCGGCCGGAGATCGACCTTATAAGCGACTGCCTCCGGAAGAAGAAAATACAATTTGCTTCGATATACGGAGACATTAAGATCGATGACCGCGGCGGGATCGTTGAGGACTTCCAGAAGAATCCGGAAACAAAAGTATTCCTTGCACAGATCGACACGGCGGGGCTGGGCATAACATTAACGGCGGCCGACACTTGCGTCTATTACAGCGAAAACTTCAACTACGCAGCATACAGCCAGAGCCTGGCCCGGATCCACAGGATCGGACAAAGGAACACTTGCACCTATATCCATTTAGTAGTTGAGCACAGCATCGATGAGCGGATCCTTAAAGCGCTTTCAGCGAAGGAGGACTTAGCGAAAACAGTTGTAGACGACTGGCGGCAGTATTTCCAGTAGAGGAGGCGCGGATGATAGTTACAAGTAAAGACGGCACGAAGTACAAAAAGGTGTTTGCGGTAGTTCACTATTCGGAGGACTTCGTGCAATGCATAGGAGTTTACGGGGACTACTACAAGGCGGTCGGCAGGGCTTACGACTTCGCGGCAGACATAGCGGAGGACAAAGGAACCGTCTCAACGCTTTGGGAGCTTGAAGGCGAAACCGGGCTCGGAATAACGATCACCAGGAAAGAGGACGGCGACGAAAACAAGGACATTATTTACATTTTGGAGAACGACGACGAGAAGGTCGAGGAAGGAGGGCAGTCATGAAGGAGAGTAAACAAGCCAGGGCGAGAGCCCAGCCAGTATGTAGGTGCTGTGAGTATTGCAAAGAAGCAGGCAGACAACAAGCGAAGTTTTCCGGCATTGGGCGAGGCTACGGGAGGAAACACTACTCATGCGAGAATCCGGAGGCCAGATCATTACCACTTAAAGCCTTCGGGAACAAAGCACCGTGCTTTATAGGCTTTGGAGATACGACCTACGAGAGCCCGCTTACCGTGAAAACAGCACCACGCTGGTGCCCATTGAGGCAAGCAAAATAATAATTTACGAGGAGGTAAGCAAGATGGATGCAACCACAACACAGACAAACCCGGCCGACATTTTCCCGCTTATTGACCGGTACAAGGAGCTCCTGGACAGGAAGGACGAGCTGAAGGCTACGACTACCGAGAACAATAAGGAGATCGAGGAAGTACGGGATCAGTTGGCAAAGGCCATGATCGACGCAGAGGCTCCGAAGATAAGCCGTAACGGCTTTCTTTACAGCCTGCAGGACAAGACGAAATACAGCCGCAAGGGCGGCCTTGAGGATGAGGACTTTTTCGAGGCTTTAGAGGACTACGGTCTGGGAGACATTATCAAGCGCACCGTAAACGCCCAGACACTTAACAGTTCGATCGGCGCGGCGGTAGAGGAGAACGACGGCGAAATGCCGGAGGAGCTGGAGGAGTATATAAACGCCTACCAGTTTTACGACGTAGCAAAGCGGAAGGAAACGAACCGCACGGCAGCAAAAGCAAAGAAGGGAGCATGAACACATGGGACAGATTGAGCTTGATCTTAGGCTTGAGTACGACCGGAGCCTAAAAGACAACCTTATTAACGTCGCGAAGTTCACCGAGGAGCAGATGAAGCGCGACGGATTGAACCAGCACAAGGTCGAGACGAAACAAGAGGGCTACGGGATCGCCGCCCAGGCATACGTTAAAGTTTGCCAGAACCAGAAGGCGCTCAAGAACCAGATGGACGACTATCTGAAGCTATTAGACGCAGACGGAGAAGCAAACCAGGTCGCCGGAACGATTTATAACGCAGCGCTTGAGCTGGCGCAGGCTTCGGTGGTTATGGCAGCCCAGGCGAGCCGGATCCTTGCAGACCTTTATTACGAGACACCGAAGTCGCCGCTTGAGGAATACCTGGAGGCGGACGACGGATCCGGAGAGGAGGGCGATGAGTAATGGCAACACCGAGACAGGCGGCAGCAGTCAGCAAGGGGATCGGGATTAAAGAGATCACAACGGTCACCTTTGAAGCGACTGACGGCCGAAGCATACACCCCGGCGATATTATCGTCGCCGGTATAAAGGGCCAGGACATAGTAGGAACCTTTGAGGGCTTAGACAAAGACGGCTACTTTAACATTAAACCGGTATATACAGCTTCGGAAACGGTACGGTACCGTCCGAGCACCATTAAGAGCTGCTACCGGTTGAGCAGTTACGAGCTTGAAATTGACAAGCCGCAGGAAGTAGCAGCGGAAGCTGCAGAAGAAGCAGGCGCGGGCGCACTTAGCCCGGCATCATAAAGGAGGATGACGATCATGGCAAAGAAGAATGAGTTAGCGGTCACGGCGAAGGACTTTTTTAACCTTATGACACTTGAGGGCGACCTTGCGGCAGCGATCGCGGAGGAGATGGACGGCCTCGGCCCGATCCCGTTTGACCGGGTAAAAATTCCTTCGGGCGGCGGTCTTGCCTTTGAGCTTCCCGGAGAGGACGAGGAGGACACGGAGAGCGCAACGGAGCTGATCGGGGTTATTTTGGACCACAACCCGGTCAACGCATACTGGCGCGACAAGTACACCGGAGGCAACGAGCAGCCGGACTGCTCAAGCTACGACGGCAAGAAGGGAGTGGAGCGCGAAACCGGGGAGATCAAGGACTGCGCGACCTGCCCCTATAACCAGTTTGGAAGCGACGGAGACGGCAAAGCCTGCAAGAACGCCCACCGGCTTTATATGCTTAGGGAAGGAAGCCCGGTGCCGCTTATTCTTGCCCTGCCACCTACAAGCCTTCGGTATTTTAGGGACTACATCGCGAAGCAGGTGCTTCTTAAGGGCTACCGTTGCTGGAAGGTATTAACGAAGATCACGCTTAAGAAGGATAAGAACAAAGGCGGGATCGTTTACAGCCGGGCGGCGTTTTCCTTCGTTGACGCATTGGATCCGGAGCAGGCAGCAAAGGCAGAGAACATGAAGAATCTTGTAGCCAGCACCTACCGGACGCTCGACATTGACGGCGACGACTACAACACCGGACGCAGCGACGGATCCACACCGCCTGCAGGCGGGGACGGCTTCGTGAACGTACCGGAGGGTGAAGGAGAGGAGCTGTCTTTTAATTGATACACGGACACACAGCGGGAGCGGGGTCGCCCGGCCCCTTCCTTCCGCATCATAGGTAGGAGGTAAGGGCAATGCGTAAAGTTTATGTTATTTCCAGATATAAGGCAAAGACGCGGCGGGAGAGACGCTTTAACCAGCAGGTCGCGGCCTACTTTTGCAAGCACATAGCGGCAGAGGGCAACAGACCGGTCGCGCCGCATTTATTCTATACGGATTTTTTGAACGACGACGATCCGGAGGAGAGATCGGCCGGGCTTGCTTTTGGGATTGCAGACCTTGACGAGTGCGACGAGTTCCTCTGCGTAGTTGTTGACAATAAGATCAGCGAAGGAATGGCCGGGGAGCTTACGCATATAGCCAGGCAGGGCAGCAAGCCCGGCCACATGGTACACCTTACCAGAAAACAGGCGAAACAACTTGTAAAGGAAGTGAAGCGATGACGCAGCCCGAAGTAAACATGGATCAGCTTGTGGACTATACGGCTGAGTATTCGCGGGTAATTAAAAAGCATCAGATAACCGGCGATCAGCTTATAGGCTGCTGCCCATTCCACGATGATAAAAAGAATAGCTTTAGCGCGAACCTAAAGACGGGCCAGTGGAAATGCTTTACCGAGGACGAGAGCGGAAACTTTACAACATTTTTCGCAAAACTTCACGGCCTATCGAATAAGGACGCATACCAGGAAATCCTAAAAGAGCACGGAGCATGGAAGGATCCGGAGGAGCTGAAGCAGGAAAAAGAAGCGCCACCGGGTCCCGGTTCCTTCACGCTTGAGGAGTACGCATTTTCTAAGAGGCTTCCGGTCGAGTTCCTAAAGGACACCTGCGGAGCACAGACGGGAAAAGACAGGAAAACAAAGACCAGCTTCTTAAAGCTGCCGTACTTCAACGAGGAGAGAACAGAGCCGATCTTTAGGAAGCGCTACGCGGATAAAGAATTTAGATGGAGCTGGGGAAGTTCCGGGAAGTTGATTTTATACGGAGACTGGCGGCTGCCGGAGATAAGGCAGCAGGGGTGGGCGATCCTTGTAGAAGGGGAATCCGACACCCAAACGCTATGGTATTTGAAGTTTCCGGCGTTGGGAGTTCCGGGGGCTTCCGTATTCAAGCCTAAGATGGTTCCTAAGCTCCAGGACTTGAAACTATATATACACGTTGAGCCGGACAAGGGCGGCGAAACCTTCCTGCAGAAGATAACGCAGATCCTACGGGAAGGGGAGTTTATAGGAGAGGTTTACAGCTTTAGCTGTAAGGACTTCGGCTTTAAGGATCCGTCCGACCTATACCTTGACAAAGGCGGAACCGAGGAAGGCCAGGAAGAAGTAAAAAAGATGCTTTTAGGCGCGATCAAGGGCGCGAAGAAATTAGACCTTGACGACCTAAGCGACACAATACCGGAAGTGATCAAAGGAGCACCGGTCAACCTTCGGCAGCCAGAAGGCTGGATGTATTCAGAGGGCGGGATCCGGAGGATAGACGAGAAAACGCAGCTTCCCGTTATGGTCTGCAGAACGCCGATCATATTAACCCAGCGCCTACGGAACATGGAGACCGGAGAGGAGAAGATCGAGATCGCCTTTAAGCGCGACGACGCATGGCACCGGGCGATCTTCCCACGAAGTACGATCTTCACGGCGCGGGCTATTACTTCCCTTGCAGATTTGGGATGCACGATAACAAGCGAAAACGCGAAGCAGGTCGTCCGTTTCCTTGAAGCGTTGGAGGCCGAGAACATAGACATAATCACGAAAGCAGACAGCACCAGCACGATGGGATGGCAGACGCGCGGCCGGTTCCTTCCGGGGCACGGAGACGACATAATCCTGGACATAGAGCCCAGCCTTAGAAGCTGGGCGGCCGCCTACCATTACAGCGGCACCTTTGAGGACTGGCGGGCGCTTATGGAGCCACACAGGGAACGCGACAAGTTCCGCTTCATCATGGCGGCCAGCTTCACCGCTCCGCTTCTTAAGATATTAAGCCAACGCATATTTTTTGTATATAACTGGGGCGGATCCAAAGGCGGCAAGACGGCAGCACTTAAGGCGGCGCTTTCAGCCTGGGGCGATCCGGAGCACTTGATGGTCAACTTTAACGCGACGCAGGTCGCACTTGAGCGGATGGCCGGATTTTATAACGACCTTCCGATGGGGATAGACGAGCGGCAGCTTGCCGGATCCAAGCAAGAGAATCTGGAAAAGATTGTTTACATGATAGCATCCGGAACCGGCAGAGCCAGAGGAAGCAAAGGCGGCGGTCTGCAGGCACTTAACACCTGGCGAACCGTAGCCCTTGCCACCGGAGAAGAACCGCTATCCACAGACACGACACAGACGGGCGTGAGCACCCGCGTCCTTGAAATATACGGCGGACCTTTTGACGACGAAAAGAGCGCTTCCCTTATGCACCAGCAGACGAGCCTGCAGTGCGGATGGGCGGGGCCGGAGTTCATACGGAGGATATTACAGACCGACGAGAACAGCATCCGGGACTATTACAGCCAGATGACCGAGGAAGTTTACAAGATCGGAGGCGAAGCCAGCGGCGCACACATAGCAGGCATAAGCGCGGTCGCACTTGCGGACGCAATGATCGAGGGCTGGATCTTCCACCCGGATCCGGACGCAGTAGAGCCGCCGACGGGGACAAAGGCAACGCTTAGGATCGAGAAGGCAGCCTGGGACAGAGCCGTCCAGATGGCCAGAACCATTATAGAGGAGCAGCTCGCATCCGGCACCGGGGACGTAAACGAACACGCCACGCAGTTTATAGTTGATTGGATATTGAGTAACAAAGCCTTCTTTTCACAGAACGGAAAAGACGTTTACGGCGTTTGCTACGGACTTTTGAGCAGGGACTTAGCGCACATATTCCCGGCAAGGCTTAACGAGGCATTAGAAAAGGCAGGGTACAGCCCAAGGAAAACAATCAAGTATCTGGCAGACAGCGGGATCATAACGACGACCGAAGGGAAGAACGGCAAAAGGGAAAATTGCGTAAGAAAATGGTTCGATAACCGAACCTGCAGGCTTGTCGAGTTTCATATAGGACAGTTCGCAAAGCAGATCGACGCAGCAGAGGATGAGGAAGCAGCAGCGGCCGCAATGGGACAACAGCCCAAAGAACCACCGAAAGCACCGGAGGCAGACTCGGACGGCTTTACACCTTTTGAAGGCTGGCAACAATTAGGCTTTGATGAAAATCCTTTTGACGACGGAAGCGAGTTACCATTTTAAGCCCGCGCG
>Ga0326511_10005262_pt1 | contig 10224 bp, 9 predicted proteins | sample 0_2496_0518_D_FD_203701 | JGI IMG/M metagenome (GOLD analysis project Ga0326511, IMG submission 203701) | Bovine rumen microbial communities from UC Davis, California, United States - 0_2496_0518 | ecosystem: Host-associated > Mammals > Digestive system > Stomach > Rumen | place: USA: California... | reverse complement strand
AATTCTTCTATTGATGGTATTGAAGTTTGAACTACATTTTCTTGTGAAATAGACGAATCTGATTGGGCACCTATTTCTGGGATAGAATTTAATTGCAAATTAATCCCATTTTGCTCACCTACGTTTGGAATAACTGCATTATTTTGATTTTGTGAATAATCCAAAGGAGATTCTGCATTATTTTGTAGTTGATTAGGTGTAGAATTTAAATTAAATGAATTATTATTTGCTTCTGTTGTTTTATTAAAAGCATTAACACCTACTAGTTTTTCTTTTTTAGGATTAACATTACAGATAAATGCCATAATACCAACAACTAATCCACTTATAGCAATTAAATAAAAGCCTAACCCCAACGTACTAACAGTATTATAACTCAATGCTTGAATCAATTGTGTACCAGAAAAAAATGTAATAGCACCTGATGTTGCATAAGCAAATTCTGTCTTAACATTAAGTGCGAAGAAAACAACACCAATTACTCCATATGCAATTATCATTATTGGTAAATATATCATATCTGAATTATTATACAGATTCCATATACTTGAAACATCACCTCTAGTAAATGGCATAAATACAGCTAATATAATTAGTGATGATGCTAAAGATCCTATTATTCTAAAAAGTAACTTATCTTTCATTATTACCCCTACCTTCTTTAATATAAGTATAACATTATTTTTTATAAAAATAAAGAAAAAAATAAATTTTAACAAAAAAAGAGGTATATAAATACCACTTATTCAACACAATACATAGAATAATACTAATAATTATCTGCTTTTCTTTCAAAATAGCTTTGTGGATGAGAACAAACTGGACATACATCTGGAGCTTGTGATCCAACAACAACATGTCCACAATTTCTACAAATCCAAATAGTATCACCTTCATTAGAAAATACAAGCTTATCATCTATATTTTTTAAAAGTTTTCTAAATCTTTCTTCGTGATGCTTTTCAATTTTAGCAACACTTTCAAACAAAAATGCTATATGATCAAATCCCTCTTCTTTAGCAGTTTTAGCAAATTCATCATACATATCCGTCCACTCATAATTTTCCCCATCAGCGGCTGCATTTAAATTCTCAATTGTAGATTTAATACTTCCACCCTCAAGTAGTTTAAACCACATCTTTGCGTGTTCTTTTTCGTTATTTGCAGTTTCTTCAAATATTGCTGCTATTTGCTCATACCCATCTTTTTTTGCTTTACTTGCAAAATAAGTATACTTATTTCTTGCTTGACTTTCACCTGCAAAAGCAGTCATTAAATTTTGTTCTGTTTTACTTCCTTTTAATTCCATAAATACCTCCATAATAATTATATAAAATTTATTTCTTACTTTCAAGATTAGAATGGCATTTTCATATTTCCATTTTTCATCATTTTCATCATTTTTTTCATTTGCTCAAATTGAGATAATAATTTATTTACTTCTTCTATACTTCTGGCGCTTCCTTTAGCTATTCTCTGCTTTCTTGATGCCTTCAATACTTCTGGATGTCTTCTTTCATATGGTGTCATAGAAAGAATAATTGCCTCTATATGTGCCATATCTTTTGGATCAATTTTCACACTTTTTAATTCTTTTGGAACACCTGGTAATAATTTAATTAAATTTTCAAGTGGACCTAATTTTTTTATTTGTTTAAATGTACTTAAAAAGTCTTCTAAGTCAAATTTACCTTGTTGCATTTTTTTTGCTGTTTTTTTTGCTTCATCTTCATCAATCACTGACTCAGCCTTTTCTATCATTGTCATGATATCTCCCATACCAAGTATACGAGTAGCCATTCTATCTGGATAAAATTCATCTAACCCATCCATTTTCTCTGATACACCAATAAACTTTATTGGAACATTAGTTAAATGTCTAACTGAAAGTGCAACACCACCCCTTGTATCTCCATCAAGCTTAGTTAAAATTGCTCCTGTAAGAGGTAATTCACTATTAAATCCCTCAATAACATTTATTGCGTCTTGCCCAACCATGCTATCTATTACAAGTAATATCTCGTTTGGATTTACTTCGTTATTAATATTCTTCAATTCATTCATGAGATTTTCATCTATATGAAGTCTACCTGCTGTATCTATTAGTACGTAATTATATTTATTATCTTTTGCATAATTAATTGCATTCTTTACTATTTCAACAGGATCTTTTTTACCTTCAGAATAAACTTCTATTCCAAGTTCTTTACCAATAGTTTTTAATTGATCAATTGCTGCTGGTCTATATACATCACAAGCAACAAGTAAAGGATTTTTTTTATATTTTTTTCTAAGTAATAAGGCAAGCTTCCCAATTGTTGTTGTTTTTCCACTTCCCTGAAGTCCAACAAGCATAAGAATACTCGGATTACCATTTAGATATAAATCTTTTTTTTCTCCACCTAAAAGTTCTACTAATTCATCTTTTAGAATTTTAACAAATTGCTCTCCTGGTTTTAAACTTTTTGAAACCTCTTCTCCTAAAGCCTTCTCCTTTACATTATTAATAAACTCTTTTACAACTTTATAGTTTACATCTGCTTCAAGCAAAGCCAGTCTAATTTCACGAGTTACTTCACTAATATTATCTTCAGTTATTTTACCATAACCTTTTATTTTATTAACAGCACTTTGAAGTCTATCTCCTAAACTTTCAAACACATTATCACTCTTTCTATTTTAAACAATCCTGCAAATAAGAATGTATATGTTCATTTGCAGTTTTTGTATTGTAGTGAACTCCTTCTGGATCTGCATCTAGTGACGCAATATCTTCACTAGTAAGTTTAGATGAAATATCACAATATTTTAAATTAGAAATATTTGCCGAAGAAATTTTTGATTTCATTTCCTCATTAAACGAATTAATTCCATCATTACTTACACTTGCACTACTATTTACAGGTGTTATTGAAACATAAAGTACATTATCATTTTTCCAATCACCTTGAGCAAGTTCTGCAACTTTATCATAATATTTATCTGCAACACTTTTTGCACCACTTACACTAGACACTCCATCATTTACCCCCATCAAAACAAAAATATTATATGGCGTGGAACCTTTTTCAGTATTTGCAGCACCTATAGCAGTATTTACAAACCAGTTATACCCCATAGCACTTTGCGCAATATACAATTCTTCATTGTACACATATCCTGAATTATTAGTATTAGGAAAACTACAGCCAGTCCAAGCATCAGACAAAAATGCACATATAAAATATGTTCTAGAATCACCTATATACATAGTATTTGCTTTTGCACTTGCAGTACCACCTACAGTACCTGAATTATTTGAATTATTTGAATTATTTTGATTTTCTGGCTTTTGCTTGGAACTTTGATTTTTTTCTACTTTATCACTTAAACTACTATTATTCTTTGCATTACTAACAGAACCAGTTTTAACTTTTTTATTATTTGAAGAAGTTGAACCGCCTTCATAACAATTATTACTTATAAAGCAATCAATACAACTACTTATATTAGCAGAACTAACACTATCCGCAACTACACTTACAAGTAATTTTACAATAACTATAACAAAGAAAACAATAACACCGGTAATTAATCTTTTAATAAATATTTTTCTTCTCTGACCCATATCATCTGATTTACCCGATGTCATTCCTCTAGCAAAATCTAAAGCCCCAAATATTATCATAAGTACTGGTACTGCAACTTGTAAAATCGAAACAATTCTACTTGTTATTTTAGGGATTCTTTCAGGAATATCTGAAACATTTCCGCAAGAAACTGCAAAAACCCGATTTACACCGCATATAAATAAAAATATGATTAATAAAAAATATTTTCTTTTCTTCATATAATACCTCTTTTTTCATATATATTATAAAACAAAAAAGCATATTTTGTCTATACTCTTTAAATTAAATATGCTCTTTATTGTCATCTACTTTGCCATACACTTACTACATCAATATTACTTGAATGTGGTTCTGGATTTGGTAGTGGCATTTTAATTATCATAGGAACTCTAAATGCATTACCAAATGCTACACAAGTACCAGGCTGTAAACTTTTTTGCTTTTCAATTATTTCGGCACTCATATTAGGCAACATTTTTTTTATGTATTCCAAATCTCTTGGATGCGTCATTTTAAATATCAAGAAATTACTTAATTGTGAAATAACAGTCTCAGAAAGTTCAACTGGTCTTTGTGATACTAAATTAAGAAATATACCAAACTTTCTTCCCTCTTTAGCAATTCTTTCAAAAATATTATAGCCTAACAAGAAATTATCTTGATCATTTTGTACATATCTATGAGATTCTTCTAGTAAAATGTGGAAAGGGATTGCTCCTCTTATACTTAAATGTTTAGTAAATTCAAATAACATTTTTGAATAAATCTTTACAATAGTTTTAGCAAGTCTATCTTCTATATCCTCTAGATTAAAATTTATTATTTGAGATTTTAAATTATTTTTAATAACTAAACTTGATATATATGTATTTAAATCTACGTAATTTGGGTAATTGAAAAAATCAGCATTTTCACTTATAGATATTGAGTGCAACCTAACTTTTAATGTAACTGCCTCATCATATAACTTATCATTTCTAAGAAATCCGTCACTAATTAAAGTAAAGTCTAAAGCTTTTTCTAATGTATTTAGATCAAAAGCATGATCATTGGGTGCTTCAAAATTATCTAATGATTCATCAATAAAACTAGTAATATACTGAGTTATTAATACACTTTCAACGAAATCTCCACTTCTATCAATTAAAAAGCATTCCCTAAATTTTCTAACATATCCAATTCCTTGAATAGGAGCTTCTAAGTTAAACTCATTTGTTGAGCAACCTGCAATTATCGTAAATATATCATTTCTTTTACTTGCAGCAGTTTGATTAGTGTATAAAACATCAAGTATTGCTTTAGCAATTAAATGATTTTTATATTTATTAGCTTCTTCAGTATTTAAAGATATTATACGCGCAAGTTTCATCATTTTTTCAAGTATTTGAAGTTGTGAATGTTTTTCAGCATTAAGAAGAAGTGCAAAATCATCTATATCAAGAAGCCACAATGGTATTCTCAAAAGCTCACCATCTTTATCTAATTTATTAGTAGTAAAATATTTAAACTGATAATTAGGATTTATTTCAGAAATACGCATAAACGCATTATGATACTCACCATATGCATCAAAAATCATATAATTTGCCTTGTATGGATTAAATTTTTCATTATAAAATAAGCTTTGAATAAAACTTGCAACTCCATATGATTTACCTGATCCAGTATTACCAAATATTGCCATATGATTACTACATAAATCATTTATATTTACATAAATTGGTTGATCATTATAAAGAGGACTCAATCCTATTTTAAATGCCCCTTCCATCTCACTTCCTGTAATTAACTGTAACTCATCAGGTGTTATTAAACGTATATTTGCTTGTAATGTAGGTTTTCTCAAAACACCAGGAACAAATTTTCCTTCTGTTATTTCTCCTAAAAAATGAACTTTTATAATATCCTGAGATACATCTTCAACTTCACCAAGAACTTTACGAGTACCATCTTCAAAAACAACATGCATATTAAGTAAATCCATTGAAACAGGAGTTCCTTCTGGAATATTAATATGAGCTATACTATCACTAATATACACTATTTTGCCAAACACTTTTACCACCTATATAAACCTTTCTATTTCTTTTAAAATTTTTTCATCTACCCCATTAAGTACTTTTAGTATTTCTTTTTTATTATTATATAAATTAAGTTTTAACTCATAATAATCTAATTTTTTTATTATTTCTTTTATATTTTTATGAACCGCATTTTTACTTACATTATTATTATCAGCTATTTCTTGAAGTGTCAAATTGTTAAAATAATAATCTTTAAAATATTCTTTCTGCTTTTCTGTAAACAAATCTCCATAATAATCAAAGAGCTCTATATAATATATATTCATCAAAAAATGTACTCCATTAAAACAGTAGCTAGTATAAATAATCCAAGAATTATATAAATAGCTGACATATTCTTCTTTTTATATATTTTTTTATTATTATAAGACATAGTAAATAATCCTAATGATAATATTACATAAAATGAGTTTAAAAAATCTTTAACGAACAAACTTAAAATTGCAAATATAATCATAACTTCAGTAAGTACTGCTTGTACAAGCAAACCAATCTCATTACTACTATACTCTTTTAAGTCTACTATTTTTATATTAAATCCATTTGTACTTTTCACAAAAAACCTCACATATCTTTAAACAGTCCATAAATATACTTTTCAATATCAAACACTCTTAAATCTTCTTCTTTTTCTCCCATACCTACAAATTTTACAGGAATATCAATGGCCTCCTTAATTGCAAGCACTATCCCACCTTTAGCAGTACCATCAAGCTTAGTTAAAACTATACCTGTAATATTAGTTATCTCTTTAAAACTTTTTGCCTGACTAATGCCGTTTTGACCTGTCGTTGCATCTACAACAAGTAATGTTTCGTGTGGTGCATCTTTAATTAGTTTTCCAATTACTTTATTCATTTTTTCTAACTCTTGCATTAAATTAGTTTTATTTTGAAGTCTTCCTGCAGTATCAACTAATACAACATCATACTCTTCATCTAGTGCACATTTAATTCCATCATAAACAACACTAGATGGATCGGCAGAACTATTAGATATTACCTTACAACCAGTGCGGTTTCCCCATTCTTTTAATTGTTCAATTGCGCCTGCTCTAAAAGTATCTGCAGCAACAAGTAAAACCTTTTTACCTTCATTTTTTAATTTATATGCAATTTTGCCAATTGTAGTTGTTTTTCCAACTCCATTTACACCAACAAAAAGCACAACAGTTGGACCATTTTCACTATAATTTATTTTATTTACTACAATATTATTATTAACGTAAATTATAAACATCTCATCAATTATTATTTCTTTTAAATCTTCACTATCAACTATATTTTCATGTTTAACTCGACGCTTTAATTTATCAATAAAATCACTCACAGTATTAACACCTATATCAGCCATAATAAGAATTTCTTCTAATTCTTCAAAGTATTCATTACTTACCTTTTTATATTTTTTATTAAGTAAACTTATCTTATTTATGAATTCTTTTCTTGTCTTATCTAAGCCTTCACTATAAGCTTCAACTTCTTGTTTTTCTTCTTTTTTAAATATACTTTTAAATTTATCAAAAAGTCCCATACTACCCCACCTTACATGTTTATTGTACTACACTTTTAAATAAAAATAAATATATTATGTAATTTTTTTATTATCACACAATATCCATTCTTGTAAATATTTTATTTCAGTATGACAATATGAACAAACTCCTTTTGTAGCGTCAATAGAAGCACCACAATTATGACATTTTATCATATTTACACCATCATTTAATTCTAACTTATCATTTAAGTTTTTCTTAAATAAATATTCTTCTTTAGCAAACTTTGATTTTATCTTTCCAACATTATAATAAACAATTCTAACTTCTGCCAACACTTTTATATATTTCACGTTGTTTTTTGTAAAATCATTGAATTCTATAAAATCTAACACATCAAAATCAATAATGTTATTTTTAGAATAATAATGTTTTCTTACTTCATAATTTAAATTGTTGAAAAAACTCTTTTTATCTATTTTTGTTCTTTCCCAAAAATCAATTTGTTTCTGATTTTGTTTATCTTTATATCTTTTTATAGGACCTAATATTACATAGGCATCCAAGATATAAAAGAAGTAGTATAGCACCGTAGATAAAATCAAACCATATATAAAGATTTTTGAAATATCAACGCCATTGAATGTCCTTGAAGTTGATTTGATAAAGAAGAAGCATAGAATCATACTTATAAGCAAATCAACGACTCCAGTTATGATCCGATACAAATTATTTCTCAATACTCTATCATAGTGATATTTACTTCCTAAATCTTTATCGGTATAGTCAATATTATAATACGTTCTGCAATAAGGACAGCCATCAACAAAGTCTTTTAATTTTGACTGCATACCACAGTTAGGACATCTATATTCTTTGTTTTCCATTTCCTTTGAAATAAATGTATATTCAATTCTAGAATCAAATTCAGTTTCTTTATGTACTAATTTTTTATCAATATAATAATCTTTTTCACATCTTATACCAGATGTAATATCATCATTTATTGAATCATCAGTATTCCGTTCGTATACCTTATTACCAACAAAATATTTAGTCTTTATATTTATTCCAAAGTCTTTTAATTTTTTCTTATAAAAATTATCTGATATTAAAGGCATAGCTCCTCCTATCTATTATTATTGTTATTATTATTGTTGTTATTGTTATTATTTGATGATGAACCTCCACTATATCCACCACTACTTGATGGAATATAATGAGGAATTATTGTAAAAGCATCATTTGTCAATTTAATTCCATCTATACTACTATCTATACACTTTGCATTTATAACTTCTGGTTGAATTTCTGGTTTATAATTAACTTTAAGCGTTAAAGTATTTTCATTACCAACAATAACAGCTTTTGGATATGTTGCTAAATAGTTATAAATTTTATTTAATTCTTCTTGTGACAATTCATAGTATAAAACTAAATCAACACATCTTTTATATCTAATCAATTCTTCATAAGTTTCTGGTTCTTTGTTCACTTTTTCAACTCCTTATCTAAATAATAAAATTCTATATTTTGAAATGGCAAATTAATTGCTTGTATATGATAATATGCGTTATTCTTTTGTTTTAAATAATGATAATCTCTAAGAGATGATGTTGTAAAAAATAAATTATTCGGTTTGTCAAAAGAATATTCTGTTTTATAATGATTAATCATATTTTTTAAATCATAGATATAATATTCATTATTCTTCTTACCATTATCTAATACACCTTTATATATTTGATGCGTTGCAACATGTCTTTGCTTTGTTCTGTTTTCATCACCATAAGTTACCAAATTGCCACTTAATAACATAATATATAGTGAATTATTTTCTGGATAATCACATATTTCTTCAATTAAAGATTTTTTCATCCATATTTCAATCTTGCTATCTGGAGTTATATATATAATATCTCTAGATTTTTTTATAATTTGCGAAGCTAATTTATATTCTTGATTATCAATTTTCAAAATGAAACTCTTATCATCATATATATATTTTAAGTTCTTATCTTGTTCAATAAGTTCTTCCAAAGTCAAATAATCTTTTTGCTTTTTGTTCGGACGATATTTATCTTTATCTTCTAATCGCATTTTTTTTACATACTCGTAAACAAATTCATTATTATATTCATCTTTTGATAAATTTCTATCTTTATACATAACTTGTTGTAACCTACAAGTATAACTCTTATTTGATTTGTAATTATTCTTTACAAATGGGCAACCTGTCTTACAAATATATAAATAACCACATTTTGTACATTCTTCATTCAATGGTTGCTTATTGTGATTAAGAAATATTTTACTTTTTGCTGTATTTAATACTTCTTCAACTGAATTTATATATATATTTCCATAATAGTAATCTGGATTTTTTTGACCTCTAACACAAGAATATATATCACCATTTCTTTCAAGTAAAAAAAACTTTTCTCCACAGTTATCACAATTCGTACAATATTCTGGTCCAAATTCATCAAACCAAGGTCCGTTTACACCATAATCTAAATCAGTTCCATCAAATTCTTTGTGCATTCTTTTATAAAATTCAACTTGTTCTTTTTCTGTCATGTGATGTAGTATACCATTCGAATTGTAATCAAAACCAATCATAAAATTAAAATCATTCATATCAAGACAAGTATTTTTATGTAAAAATTTAATATCATCTATTATTTTATCAATATATTTATAATGTTCCTTAAAGATTGTAGCTGATACTTTCTTTTTATTTGGAATGTCTTTTAATAATTCAATGTTTTCGAGTATTCTTTTTAATGTTTTTTGATTTCCTTTAGTAATTCTATACTCATCATGTAATGATAAGGGCAAATCTAAGCTACCAGATATAGAAACATTAAACTCTTTTATTGTATCAATATGTTTTTCTAAATTATACATATTTGTTTTTATGTGTGGATTACCTATTTTAAATCCACCATCAACAATTATTTGTTTATTGTTACTATAATAATTACTAATATATTTTATTAAATCACGGAAGTCATCTTTTGATAATGTTGTA
>Ga0326511_10005260_pt1 | contig 10224 bp, 6 predicted proteins | sample 0_2496_0518_D_FD_203701 | JGI IMG/M metagenome (GOLD analysis project Ga0326511, IMG submission 203701) | Bovine rumen microbial communities from UC Davis, California, United States - 0_2496_0518 | ecosystem: Host-associated > Mammals > Digestive system > Stomach > Rumen | place: USA: California... | reverse complement strand
TATAGGCTGCGCCCCCTTCAAAAGGACTGCATGTCAGTTGCCACTCCCCAGCCAGTTCGGTGGTCTGGGCTTTTGAGGTCATGAATGCCATGGCGGCAAATAGAATTAATGTAAGTTTCTTCATGTTTTTTTCTTTTAGAATGTGCAACCAATGGCTGCTGATAGTTGTGTGTGTCGTTGTCCCTCGCTATAGTCGTAAGTTTCGTTGCCCTTCCGGTGGTCTACGCTGATTCTGGCATGTGTCTTGAGGCGGGTACCCGGGAAGATGAAGGCATATTTCACCTGTGCACCGACGGAATATTGTGCAGCAGTTAGATACTGATATTCCCGCCAGAGGAAAGCCTCCATGGTGGCTGGCTGTGGCTGCTTGGCACTGGGTGTCAGGAAAGTGCCGTCTTCAAATGGGGCACCGCTGCCTTTCAGGTAAGTGCCTTTCAGCATCAGCGACCAAACTCCCTTGGCGGTAGTGATGTGGCGGGTAGCACTGACGGCTATCTCGTTGTTGCTGATCTTCTGTTGCCGATAGTAAGGGAAGAGGTATGCCTGTTGACGGCGTTGCATCCAATGGTAGTCGGCGGTGACTGTCCACGTAGGCAACTCCCCGTTGATGCCCAGATGGGCTGTATAGCTGACTCCGATTTCCCTCCACCGCTTGTCACCAGTCTCAGCAGGGTCGTAGTATTCATAATACGTCGCCCCGTTGTCATTGGTCAGTCCCCGGTAGGTCTCGGCGTTGTTCTTCACCTTCTCATAGGAATAGGCGAAGCGGAGGCGGTGCCATGATGTGGCGAGCCGGTAGGTGAGGGCTGCTTCGGTCTTCAGCTGGTCACGCTTGTGGTTGGTGAGGGTAATGGTGTAGGGCGACAGTCGTCCATAGTAGCCCGTTCCGTGGCTGAAGGTTAAGTTCCCGAATACTGACAGCGCCTTCATGGGAACGACTTCTATCTGAAGCGAACCGCCGTGGGCATCCTCGAAGAGCGGCATCTCACGCGTCTTGTCGGTATATCCCTCATTGCCGAACTGCTCCACCAGTCCCATCATGCTACCGTAGTCGATGAGTGTCTTGTACACTTTCTCGCTCTTGCCATACGTGGAGAACTCCAGGCTCTCCGTTTTGCGATGGTACTGATAGTCGGCACCTATGTTCAGCCAAGGATTGACGGGGGCATAGATGCCAGCCGTCACGTTCAAGTCCATCAACTTGTTCTTATGGCGCAGGTCCTTGTATTTGGCATAGTTGGCTGAGGTGTAGTCAATGCGGGCTCCCAGCGACAGTCCCCGGTAGATGTCGATGCCTATGCCGCCAGCCAGCTGGTAGGTGTCACGATGCTTACGTCCCGCATTGGTCAGCGAGTCCTCCACCAGGTTAAACGGTTTCCGTGTAGGGTCGATGAATGCCGAGCCCGTCATGCCACGGCCTGTATAGTTATTATAGCGGATGGCACCGAAGAATACGGTACGGGCGTTCAACCGGTAGAGCGACTCAATGTGGACGTCGCCCGTCAGAGTGTTGTCCGACTGGTAGTAGTCAACCCATCCGCCATTGCCTTTCGTCAGTACGGCTTCGGCTTCTACGATGTTCGACGAGGCAAAGCGGGTCAGTGCAGCGTTGTTCTGCAGGCTGAGCCATGTGTCCTGCTGCTTGACGTACTGATAGTCACGGAGCAGGAGAGAGTCCTGGGCACTGGCGGTGACGGCATACTGCGCCGTCATGCCTAGTATGAGTGTGTATATTAGTCTTTTATTGAGCATGACAGTCTTTCGTGAAAATCATTCGTGGAATTATTGGTATCTTGGTAGATGATATGTGCCCCGTTCCGAAGCGAGGCTTCAGCATCGATGCCGCTGGGGTCGGTACTGCCGGCTACGCCCATCTGGTAGTTGTAGACCAGCTTGCCCGTATTCTCCTCCAGTGCTTCGGTAGCCTCCTGGTCTACATTGCGGTAGAGCGTATGACCATGTTGGTGGGTCAGCCACACATAGCCTGCGTCCACATCGGAGGTGAGCCGCTTCATGCAGCCGTCTTTATAGGCAGCGGCGTAGACCTCCATAGCGTCGACAATCCATGCGTTAGGCACCTTGGCACATGCGTTAACCTGCTTGGCATCGCCACCGCTATACCAGATATTGTCGGGGTTGGTGCAATATTCGCGGGGATTGGTGCTTTCCGGAATCTGAAATAGTACGAAGGCAGGCGAACTGGTGCTAAGCGGCCATCCGTTGCCCAGTCCCATGATGACGGCTTTCAGATAGTGGCTGGTGGGAATAACGGCCGACGGAGTGGGGTAGTAGTTGGTGTTGTAATAGCCACTCTCTGGATCGTACATGCAATAATATTCGCTATGGGCGTAGTTGATGGAGGCGGAAACGGTCTGCGTGTTGTCAATGGCTCCGCAGATGTTGACCACCACCTGCGAGTAGGGGGCTATGGTCAGCGTGTTGGGGAAGTACCATACACCGTTCCATACCGGGATGAATCCCTCTGCTTCGTAGGTCAGCTGACCGTCGGCGGTGTAGTTGTGGTTGGCAGCCTGGGCATTGGAAGGTGCACAGAATCCTATGCACAGGTTGGCAAGGCTGGCAGGCTCAGCGGAGTTGTTGTAGAGGATGAAGCATTTGTCATACTGGAAGTAAGTCACTCCATCGTCCTTCATGCAGCCCCCGTTGTAAAGCTCCTTGATGACGATCTGGCTTGTCTTTGCCTGCTTCATCTCCATCGTAACGGAAGTGCTGACTCCGTTACGTACCGTAATCTGTCCTAATGCACCATTATAAATGTAATAGGTATTGCCAGCCAGTTGCTTCTTGGTAGCAGTGGCTTCATAGATGCCAGGAGTGACGTGGAACGTAGCCTTCCCCTCAGCGTTGGTCTTTTGGGTGAAGAGGCTGTTGGTCTGCGTGTTCCGGAGTTGTACGTCGAATCCGTCGCCCTGTCCGTTGGTGCCTGACAAGAGGATGGTCGCGTCACCCATCGACAGATCCTCTATGGCGGGTTGCCCGTTGTCGCTGCATGCCGTCAGCAGTGCTAACAGGCTTATGAGTAAATAGTGTCTTTTCATAATTTTAATCTGAGTGAAAGTCCGTAATAATAGCCGGGTATATAACTGCTGGAGAACAGAGAGGTCTCCAAGTCAGTCTGTGAGGAGTGCACCGTATTCATATTGTTCAGGAAGTTGTTGGCGTAGAACGACAGGCTGACGTGGTCGCCAATCTCCTTGGTGATGCTCAGGTTGGCTGAGTAGTAGCTGCTGATGCGGTCAGGGTTCATCATGTAGGGATAGTTCGTCCGCACCACCAGCTTGCTCAAGTCATTGTAGAGCGTCGGGTCGTTGTCCTTCGCCCATAGGAACGTCTCGGCAAAGGGAATACGCTCGTCAGGTCTGTCCCATGTCGAGTAATATTCCGGGTAGACGGCAATATACTGGTTCTCGCTTGTTCCGTCGTAGGGACGTCCCGTATAGGCGTTCTTGTCAGCCAGTATGATACCGCGTGTGCCGTCCTTCAGTTCGCTGAGCGAGCGTCGGTAGTTGTATAGCGAACATTCCACGCGGAGGGCTATGATGAGTCGGATGTTCGGAATGTGTGTCGTAATCGTTCCGTTCAGGTTCAGCTGCTTCGACAGTGCCCCATTGGCTACAGCCGCATTAGCCGCATAGCTGGTTGACGTGGCATTGCTGCCCCGATAATAGCCTACGTACTGGTACAGTTGTCCGTCGCTCATCGTGGCATTCGATGTGGGAATGTCGGCAAACAGCACGTCATCTATCCCTTTGTAGTAATAGTAATTACCATCCAGTCGGATGCTGGTGCGTAGTGCCTTGATTTGTTTGAAGTCGACCACCCACTCTAGTCCGTAGCGGTCCAAGGGTGATGCGTTCACATACTGGGCATTAGTCAGATAGGTCTTGCGGGTGTTTGACGCCAATGCCACAGGCTGTACGGCTCCTGTAGCGTCGCTCACCGTTACTACGCCTGTCTGCTGGTTGATGCTGTAGATGCGGTTCTGCAGGTCAATACCGAGTCCATTGAGCGAAGAGGGTGGCGTGTACTGATAGCTGAATGGTGTGTAGAGGCGTGTTGCCATATAGGGGTTGTGGGTGCGATGATAGAAAGCCGACAACGAAATATGCGTGCCCTTTACGTTCATGTCCAGTCCGATGTCTGTCTGGTTGGTGTACTGCCATTTTAGCTCAGGGTTGTATACGGCTTTCGACGGGTAGGTATGATAGGCGTAGAACGAGGTGTTGTTGCTCGTGCTGGGCGAACTGAAGGCCAACAGGTCGCTATAGGCTGGCGATGGGTATAGTACCTGGAACGAAGGCAGCTTGACACTTTTTCCCCATCCGGCATGTAGGGTAAGGTCTGTCACCCATTGCTTGCGTCGGTTCTGCCAGAAGATGTATCGTCCGTTAAAGCGAGGTGACACGCTGCTGACGGTGCCATAGTCCGACCCGCTAATCAAGGTGATGTCGTCACGCAGTCCTGCCGTCAGTTCCAACGTCGACAGACGGCTGGTGGGTATGCTCACCTTCTCTTCAGCATACAGTGCCACATTGTTCATTGTGGGTAGTTCGTCGTATCGGTATTCACGCCAGGTGGGAGCGTAGCGCATATCTTCATAGTAGGTGCCTCGGCCGTTGTTCTTACTACCTGTCCATTCTGCGCCAGCCATCAGGCGGCTCATTACCCGTCCGAAGCGATGGGTCCAGTCGCCCTTTAGCCGCAGTGAATAGTTCAGCGGCTTGGAGTCTTGATACTGGGTGACGTGCCAGTAGCCTGTAGGACCTAGGATAATGTTGGCATTGGGATTCACGTCGTAGGGTGTGGCAATAAAGTAGCCCTGCTCCGTGGTGTGGATGTAAGGCTGTGTTGAGGCACTGCTGGCATGGGTGTAGTTCTTGTTGCGCCGGTCGGCGTAGGACAGAGATCCACGCAGCGAGAGGTTGGTTATCCACGATTTGTTCAGCAGCCAGTTCAGGTCAAAGTGGGCGCGCAGGGCATTGTCGCGTGTCTTCACATAGTCATCCAGCTCGTTGTCGGGGTCTGCCTCTGAGTTGTATCCGCCGATGTTGCCTGTCACACCGACGTTCAGTGTCAGCGGAGTAGTGTTACGGAAAAAGATGTTCATGTAGTTCAGCGATAGCACATTGCGCTGGTAGGCTGTATAGGGCGAGGCGATGTTGCTATGCGAGCGGGCTCTTTCAAAGGAGGTGTTCAGCACGCCCAGTCCATTGCCCAGGTCAACCCCCTTGTTGACAGCCAGCTGGTGGGTGTGCTGGTTGATCTTCCCCTCAATGATGAAGGGCGACTTACCCTTGCGGGTGTTTACCTTCACGATACCGTTCGACAGGTCACCATATTCTACCGAAGGAATTCCTGTTACTACCTCTACGGACTCGATATTCGACGTGCTGAGGGTGCGGGTTGAGGCTCCTGCTGTCTCGCCCATTTCACCATTGTTGCTCATGCGGATGCCGTCCACTTCAATGGCAGTACCGAACGAGGCATTGCCCTTCTCCGACGTGCCGCTTCGCAGTGCCATGCGGTTGTCATTCATCAGCGTCGGGTTGATGGTCTTACCGCCGGGCATGAGGGTCGTGATGTCGCTCAGATTCAGCAGTTGCTGGTTGTCAAGCGTGGTTCGGTCAATACTGTACGAGGTGGTTGCCTCGTCCGTCTTGCGCTTGGCAGTCACAGTCACCTCGTCAAGTTTCAGACTTTCCTGTTTCAGCGTGATACGCAGACGGGGCATGTCCTTCGTAATATTCATCACGATGTCGCGTCGGGCATAGCCTAGACACTGGATAGTGAGAGTTGTCTTACCAACAGGTGCATTCTTGATGCTGAAAGCACCGTTGGCATCCGTGATAGCCCAGAAACCGTTGCCTTTCATCAGAATGGATGCAAATTCAATAGGTTGTCCGTTCCCGTCGTCAATCACGTGTCCGGCCAGTGTTATTCGCTGGGCGTACAGCCTTGCCATACAGCACAATAGAATGATAAGTATCGTTGTTCTTCTTGTCATACACATTACTTAAAATCGGACTGCAAAATTACAAAAAAATCCGATAACAGCCAATACCTACTTTTAGGTATATGGCTGAAAAAGTTGACTTTCGTCGAATGTAGAAAGAATACTTTTTCGTAACTTTGCACTCAGTTAATATGTAAAAAAGATATGATGATGAAACGACTGATTCTTGTTTTTTCGATGCTGGTTATTACGATGCACATAGTTGCTCAGGTTCCTACCGCCTTGTGGGGAAAAGCTGTCCAAGGTACTTTGGGCTCAATGGTGACGAGTCAAGGGGCTGATATTCAGATGGCTCCTGATGGTGGAGTATATATAAGTGGCGGAGCAGGAACCAAGACCCTTGAGGATATCATACGTTTTGGAAATGACCAGATTGCAGCACCTGCTACAGAGTATAAAGGGAATGGTAATACAGGTACCCAGAACCTTTTTGTTGCCAAGGTTGCTGCAGACGGGACACCTCAATGGACCGTTTATTCAAAGAACGGTCACGTAATGAGTGGAAGTGCCTATATACAGCCTGTTACTGACGGATTAATGGTTGTTTTTGGTATCCAGCATCCTACGAAACTGCTTACTAATACTGTCAGCATCGTCGACGCACTTAATCAGGTGACTGACCTCCAATGGACATTGGCAGAGGATGATAAGAACTATTATCGGTTAGTGGTCATGAAGTTGAATCAAAATGGAGCATTGCAATGGGTCCGTCAGGTGGAGGCTGACCATACAGCCAAGACAGACGGGTTCTCTCTCAATGCTGTTCAGGTTGATGAGGCTGGTAACGTACTCATTGGCGGACAGCAAAAGGCAACCTTGTATTGGCCGAAGGCTGACGGGACGACTGCTACTTTGGAGGTGTCAGCCAATGGAGCTGATTTCTTGTTGGTCAAGATTGACCAGGATGGCTTTTATCAAGACAGGTTTCAGCTCTCTGGCTCTCTCTTGTCGGCAAATGTCCGTGATATAAAATATTTCAAGGACCGTTTTTATCTGACAGGTATCGTGAAGGGGGCTGCGTCGACGGAATTTTCGGTGGGCACTCAAAAGCTAATGCTTGCTAATGGCTTTGAATCTTTGTTGATGGTGTCGCTGAATAGTGACCTTACCGTTAACTGGGCAAAAGTGTATGACTCGAAAAAGAATTTCAATATGCAGCAAACTACTCTTTATGCCAACCCAAGGGAACTATGGTTGGCAGGTATGGCTGATATCTCTCTAACTACGAAGGCGGGTAAGGATCTTACCATTGGCGAGAATATGAATCGTGTGGGAACAGTATTAAAGTTCGACATCACTAACGGCGATATGCTGGATGGATACCTGAAACCCCTCTTCCAGTCAGGCTATTTTGCCTTGTTTGAAGATTCGGAGGGAATGCTCTATGCCGCAGGCTATCCTGGTGTGTTCAGCGGTAGCTCTAATCCCAACAAACGAGAGATAGCGGGCGGTCTTTTTATTGATAAGTTCAGCCCTGATAATCTGTCGGCTCCTATTAGCTCTTGGGAGGATGTCATCAAGAATGTTGGAAGTCCGCAAGGTATTGCTTATACAGCTGATGGTCATCTGTACACATTGACCCGTTCTACTTCGACAGCCAATTATATTGGCTCTTCTTCCATGATTATTCAGGATGTTGCTGCTTTCTGCTGTAATGTCTGTCTCTTCCGGTTGCCAGTCAGCCTTGTTACTGCCATCAGAGAAATAAAAGGCAACTCCCAGCCTGTCATTGATGGTTATTGGTATAACCTCAATGGTCAGCGTGTGGAGTTGCCTAAGAAGGGTATCTATATTCAGAACGGCAAGAAGGTCGTTGTCGACTAATCGGCGACGATAGATTGTGTAGAAGTGGGCATGATGGCCCAGCGTACTACATTGTAATAGACTACGCCTGTTACACTCTTGGCTTTTGCAGGCCAGTCCTCATATCCAAAGTCGTAGATGCTGAGACCATCGTAAAGCTGTATCTGATCGTCCCCGTTCTTAACATACCAGAAACGGCCAGTCTTCTCGATGGTGACATCTGTTAGCTGAATCAGACGGCCAAAGTTTGCCTGAGTGGCAGCAGTAGCGATGGTGGCAGGCATTCCAGTCATTTCTCCTGCGGTAGCCTTGATATTGTTTGCGTTGGTCTGTTCGGTGGCGGTCAGCTTGTGTGCCTTGATATCACCATTCATATCTGCGTCTTCGGAAGCTTTTACTCCGACAACATCACCGTTCAGTAGCGTTCCAATGGTTAGGTTCAAGTCAGCAGGTAACTCTGTGGCACCAGTGGCATCCTCCACAAAGTAGATGTTGCCCATCTTGGCATTCACACGAGCATTTTTAAGCGACAACTTAACGAGTTTGCCGTCTTCTATGGCGTTGAATTCTGCAATGGTGGCAGCCTCGGCATCTACGGTAATCTCAGCAGGTTTTACGGTGTCGTCGTTCTCATCGGCTAGCGTGACTTCTATTTTCCATAGGTAGCGTGCTGCTGAGGCAGCAAAGGTTACCTCAGTGGCATTGCCTGTCCATGTGTTGTCTGCGATACTGCCTGTGCTTGGGGTTAGGTCGAAGTTGCCTGTCTGCATGGTAACAGCAATCTGTGTGAGGGCTTTTCCTTCTGGTGCAGTAAGCTTAAAAGATGTGTTACGACGTACCCAGAATACAATACCACGATTCTCGTCCTTCAGAATGACGTTGGGATAAAAACTGTCTCCCTGAATAGAGGTAAGCACAACTCCATCAACAGTCAGTGTCTTGACTGCTCCTGTCTCATCCAGCGCATCAGCACTGGTAGGCCAGTTGGCGGTGTTGTTCATAAAGTCAAAGGAAGCAATTCGGACTGCTTCTTCCTCAACAACGGGAGCACTGGAATTGTCTTCATTTACACACGACTGCATGCTTACAGTCATACCAGCGGCAATGGTTATCATAGCCGCTACATAAAGGTTCTTTTTTAAATTCATCATTGTTTATAGAATTAGATTGTTGTACAATTTGGCTGCAAAAGTACAACAATCTAATTCTTTCTGCAATACCTAAATGTCGGTATTATGCATCAATTATTTCAACGACCAGGCTTTGCGCAGATGGAAGTCGTTGGTGGAGTTGTCGGTATCCAGATAGACAATCTTGGCACCGTTCTTGACAGATGCTACAGCGTCGATGCCACTGGGGTCAGTGGTATCTTCTGCACCGTCAGCATAGTGGTATACCAGCTTGTTGGCGTTGTCACGTAGGCTGACAGTAGCCTCCTCGTCGATATTACGGTAGGCGGAATAACCTAATCCTGACGCATAAATGCCATAGCCGGCATCGATGGCAGCAGGCAGGCGTTTGGTGCTGCTGGCTACTTTGTCTTTGTTGTATAACTCTACGCCGTCGACAATCCATTCCATGGGAATCTTGGCACATTTGTAGGCGGCTGTTGTCGCACCGTTGGTGAATACCAGATTCTCTTCTTTAGTGAGATAGTCAGCCAACGTTACATTGTCAGGAGCAGAGAAGATGAAGAGGGCAGGGCTGCTGATGCTGACTGCCCATGCAGTAGCCGTATTGTATTTGACAGCTTTCATCCACATATTCTCAGGAACGGAGATTGGCGCGGGGTAAAAGGTTGCCAGACTGAATACGCTTGTGTCGTAGCAGGCCATGTCGGCAGAGCTCATGTCAAATGCATTGGCACCATCCGTCTGCTTGGTATGGTCAATGGCACCATTGATAGCAATGACCAAGTCGGAATAGGGCTGTATGGTCACAGTGCCGGGGAAGTACCAAGCACCTTGATGGGCAGGCACGTAGCCATCCTTCTCATAGACCAGCTTGCCGTCGGTGTCATAATTCTTGTTGGCAGCTTCTCCGTTCTGCGGAGCAGTGAATGCAAGTCCCCAGTTTGAGAGTGTGACGGCTTTTCCTCCATTGTTGTAGAGTATAATACCTTTGCAGAACAAGTAATTACCAGTGGCTTTCTCACTGTTCTTGACTCCTCCCACGTTAATCTCTTTGATAATCACTTTTCCCTCTGTGGGCTGTTCTTCAACTACGGGACTATCCGCATTGTCTTGCTGGACACACGATGCCAACCCTGTCATGGCAGCAGCCAGCAACAAATAGCTAATCTTTTTCATTGTTGTTGTTTTTGTGGATTAATTATTTCTTTTCTTCTGAACATTCATGTGGTTTGGGAACGACAGCTTTGATGCCGG
>Ga0326511_10005259_pt1 | contig 10225 bp, 16 predicted proteins | sample 0_2496_0518_D_FD_203701 | JGI IMG/M metagenome (GOLD analysis project Ga0326511, IMG submission 203701) | Bovine rumen microbial communities from UC Davis, California, United States - 0_2496_0518 | ecosystem: Host-associated > Mammals > Digestive system > Stomach > Rumen | place: USA... | reverse complement strand
ATAGTCTATAATAATATATGCTTGTGGATTTTCCTCAATGATTCTTAAAGATGCATTGTCAAATTGAATACTCGTTAAATTTGCCAAACCATCTACGCTTAATTCATAAATGCCTGTTGCTCCAATAATAACAGGTACTGTATGCGCGTTTAGATAGATCTTTGTGCCAGGTAATGTCTAAATACCAATTTGCACAATTGGATTCGTTTTAGGAAACGCAGTTCCATAACGTAATTTGGCTAAAGTAACATCCGCAGGATAGTTCTATGGTTTATTATCACCGAACCAGCGGATCTAACCAACTTTCTTCGCCATAATCCTTTTCCTCCTTAAATTATTCTATCTACAGCGCGAGTAGCTGTGACAGACATCATGCCATCATGTTGCAACTGTAAACTGAATGATTTGATTAAATATTCACCATTAATTCCGCTCTAATCATCACGTACAGTAATACGTGTATTAGGTTCAAGATAATAGATTGGAATAGATGAAAAAGTAATAGACTCTTGAAAATACGTACAAGAATATAATAAAGAATCTAATTCTTCTTTTGCACTTTTACCTTGTGCACTAATTCTAAAATAATCAGAAACAGGTGGTGCAACATTGATTCGAGTGTAACCCAAATTCTCTTCTCCAGCTACTGAAGGCCATTCATCACTTGTAAATAAAATTCCGGGCGTTTCTCTTAAATATATGCATCTTACTTTATCATCATTAATTGATTTTGCTCTACGACCTATAACGTCTACAGCATATTTAAATAGTTCTGGATTACTACCATCTTGATCATTAAAATCGATCCAAAAGAATAAACTTTCAGGTTCAACAAAACTAATTAAGTCATTCCCAGTAGATGTTTGTTCCCAGTGTACATAATCTGGATTCCAATAGCCATTTAAGACCCAATCATTATAATTAGAGACAGTATCATCAGATGACTGTAAATTACCAGCTGAATCTGTATTAACTGTACCATCCTCATTATAAATAATCTTAACAGTTTGTTCTGTACGATATAATTGCGGCCAAAATGCAAGCATATCTGCATAATATGCATCATAACCAGTATTAAATGTATCTTGCCATGCATCTAATTCTGCTTGCGCTAAAGTAAGATAATTTATTTCTTGATATTTTTTCTATAAAGCAAGTTCTTTAGCATAATCTCGCTTTGGAATATCGCTAACTTTTAATTCTTTAATGGTTTGACACACTGAATATGCCAATGGATAAAACTCTTTAAGAGCTATTGAGTTTCTTATCCATACTTCTACTTGTAAAGAAGTGCCATCATAAAGAACTCGCTTTTGTGCTAACTAATCTCCGTCTAATTCAGTATTTAATTCTATGCCAAACGCAGATGCTAACTAAAGCGCTACGCTTTCATAATACTTAGGATTAATTACTGGCGCTAAATCAAATATTTCTACAAGCCCATCTGGATAATAAAGCGACACAGAATTTTCTTGCATATCTAACCACTCTTGATCATCACGAGTTAGCTATTCTAAAATATTCTATTCCTTCATATCTATATACTTAGAAAAACGTACGCCATATTCATAACTTGGGTCATCAGTTAATTTAAATTCTAAATACTTAAATAACTATGGATCATATCCAAGCTCGTCGGCAATTTCTTGATACTAAGACTATGAATATTGAATTTTACGTTTGCTTATATCTGGACCATATAAAAATTCATTATATAATTTACAAGCGTCAAATTCAACAGCTGTAGTTAGTTGCTTAAATTTTTTCTTACTTAAATCATATTTATAATAATCTGCATAATCAGCTCTATTTAAACGCTAATAATCATAATGATACATTGCATGAGCAGTCCAATCATCTAATAACGTTTTATTAGTTTCCGATGGATCATCAGCATAATTTAATTCAGCTTGCCGCAAACTACTTAGTGTAATTAAAGAAGCCTATAAGCCATAAATACGGCTTTTAGCAGCTAAATTGTCTTTAGCCATTTGATAAATTAATTCACGCCAGTCATAATGCCCAACTGTAACAATAGACCCATCTGGCATTTTTACATTATTTAATAGCGTAGAATAATAAGCTTTTCCACTTAATAAAGAGTAATATATTCTTGGCTTACGGTCAATTGCATAACGTAAATGAATAGGTAATTTTTTATTATTTACAGTTGTTAGATGTCCCCAAACTGCAAAATCATTTTTAATAGAATTTAATTGCGGTTTATTCTAAAAACTTTCAATTAAATAGCTAGAAGCAAAATCATAAATAGAGCTTGTACTCATCGCAGCACCATTATAATATGTCTAATCTTCATCTACTACTGCATTACTCCATGAAGAATTAAAATAAATGCGCTTACGCTGAAAAATAAATCTGCCATTTATATCATAAAAATACTCAAACTCACCAAGCATTTGTATAATTTTATCTAACATTTCTGTAATTGTGCCGCCAATAGCAACTGTTAATTCACCAGTATATGTAATATCAGTTGCACGATAGCCAGCAGTAGTATTTACATCAGTTGGATTAACACGTTTAAGTAAACTATAATAAATACCAGGACTAAGTTGAGGATATTCTTTAGAACTGATCTCTGGCAGATTATAACTTACACCACCATTATGTAAAATTTGATCATCAAAACATGCCGCCAAGACACTATTCTCAGTACCAAAACTAATTTGCGTAGTTACAACGCCATCGTCGCCATAACGTTGATTATAAATATACATGCTAATGTCTTCACCAATATAATCCAATAGCTCAACACCGCAAGTATTTAAATCATTAATAATAATATTCCGATATGGCTCTTGCGCGTATGTATGCAAAGCTTCTTTAATGATATCATAAATAGGGATATAATCTTTTGTAATTGTACCATCGGCATGTTCAGTATAAATAATACTAAATTCATGTGCTGCAAACAAAGCTCCACCTACATCACCATTAATAAGGCACATTTTATCTTTACCACTAATAGTAATAGTATATCCTTGTGCTCCATAAGATGAAGAAAATGAACTAATTACATACATTCCTTGTGGGAACCAAATTATATCTTCATAATTAGGATCGATTGTATTTTTTACGCCCAAATATACATAGAATTTAGTACGTAAACTCCAAGCCACTTCATCAATCTAAACAGTGTTTGTAACCAATGTTAAATTACATGTACGACGTACTTTTGAAGATCCGTCTACATTAATTGATCCACTTTGTATGTTACCTTGAATTTCAGCTATTGGTTCTTCATCCCAATTCAATGAAACCAAGCGTACATAAATGACTTTATTATGATGCTCATCTAATTTTTTGAGAAAATCTTTATCTAATAAAGCGAATGTATTATTCATTACTTAACACCAACGTTTTTTCTTGAATCGCTAATTCAGCATCAAGCAAACTATAAAAACGCTCTTTCGCTTCAATTAATAGGTTTACATCGCCTGCACCATAATCATCTGTCCATAATCCTTGGTTTTCTTTATATGTTAATACGCCAGAAGGAACCCAAGCATTATTATTGGTATAAGGCCATGGTACCCATACTTCATTATTTTCTGCTGTATTAAACTTTGCCCGAGCATCACGTGACAAACGTTTAAAGATTAATCTATCAGCATCCCATACGAAGTAAGAACATTCATCATAATCTCCATCAGGAATATTGCGTACATATATTGCAGCATTAGTAGTTAAACGTTTTAATTTTAATTGACGAGCTGCAACAATTTTTGCAATATCACTATAAGCCTTCCAAGCAGAACTTAGACTCATTGTCTGCCCTAATCCAGGAATAATTTGAGATTCTACACCATAACAAACAGTCAATAATTGATAAACTAAAGTGCATGAAACACAAGATCCCCATTGTAATTGTGTAGGCACATGGTCACTATCTGGTACATCTAATGAACCAGTTTCTCCAATATCAATAATATCATTATCAATACATATTTGTGTTGGTGTTAAATTAACAATTTCTGTAGTATATGTTCTGCTATTTTTATCATAATGAGTAATAGTTACAGCGATACTCGCAGGCTCTTCTTCAAACGTATAGTTTTCAGCATTATATTTATAAAGTTTATTATTAGATAAATCAATAAATAATGCATTATCAACTAAAATATCACTATACGCTTTTGCACGATTATTCTTTAAAATAGTATTTGTTTCAATAGGGGTGCCTGTATCAGTAACAAAAGAATGTATCGTACTACCAGCACTAGACCAACTCTGTGTAGCTGTATAAAGCTCAAGCATTTTTTCACGTTCTTGTACTTTTTGAGCATTTGTTAATTCAGCATCTTGTTCAATAGCTGTAATTGCAGCGTTATATTCTTCAGGACTAAGTCCAATACATACCTGATAAATTAAAGGTGAAGATACTCGACGGTCTAAATAAAGATTATAAGTATCACAAAATGTTTCCAATGATGTCATTTCATATACTAAATCATTTAAATAGAAATGCATGCCATAAAATCTCTAAATACGATCTTTAGTATTGTTAATTTGATTAATATAATTATAATCAGGATTAACTATACGTTCTTCTTTAATACTACGTATGCGAGCAACATCTTGAGCAGTATTAATTAAATCAGTATAAGTTGGAGAAGCAATAACATCTTGTTGCAAAATATTATTGACAGTATCAAATGTACTTGTTTGAGTGGTCCAAATTCCATAAGTTACTTCACCATCCATACCATAATATGGATCTTTAATATTTAAAACTGAAACCGGTGTCTCAAACTAATGTTCATATGAACCAGTCGCGCCTATAACATAAGTATCTTGTCCGCCAAGAGTAAACCATGTGTGGTTTGGTAAACAATTTTCAAATTTTAAATATGAGCATTGACGACCATTTAATAAATCTTTTGATGCAAATAAAGCTACAGCCTAATCAATAACTTCAGGAGGATAATTACCTTCAGCTATATAAGAACCATAAATTGCTTCACAATAAGATTTCATCGTTTCATTAAAATTAATTGTGCCAAAACGCAATTCTAATGGTGCAATTTCACTAACTTTTAAAAAGCCATATTTAATTAATTTGTCTGTACTGAAAGCATCAATTTCATCTGCTGTACATTGAAATGTATGGATCATGCGCGAAAGCGAGTCATTTGGTGTTAATTGTACATTTGTTAAACGAACTAAATAATTACCTTCACCGGGACTACGGAATAATTTAATATTACCATCATTGAGCCAATCTAATACTTCAAGTTTAAATTTACGCTCATAGGCAATATTATCATCAATTATATCTGTTGTATCTTGCCAATCAATAGGCATACCCAAATCTTTTGTCTTAGATAAGAAATACTCATTATCATCAATCATATAAGAGATTAAACCGCTTATTGGAAATTCTTTATATGCGACATTACCATTTCTGAAAAAGAATGGATATTTACTACCTAATGTGTTTTTCTTACTATCTTGTAATACTGTTTTAAATGATGACACCTTCGGATTAAAACGAATTCTTAATTGACGTTCACCGTCAAATAAGAACATATCTTCAAAAACTGTATAAACATCATCAGTATATACTCGGCTAGAATAAATTTTATTATCATTAAATTGTTGTAAAGCATAACGATAAGTCTAGCCTTGTTCAACAGTAAAGTCTGCAAACATTTGCCCTGTTGGCAATGTTCCATTAAGAGTAAACGTCAAAATCTTTGTCCAACGTTTAAAATTTTCTTTAGAACTGCTACGTGTAATTACGAATTGGCCATTGTAAGTAGTAATTGCCATCTGCTATTTTGTTTGTATGAATGGCTCTAAATACAAACGAACACAGCCATTATCATAATCTAAATCAGCTTTTAAATGTGCTTTTAATTCTGGCGCTACTGAAGTGGCACCAACAATTAGATAACGAGTACTCTCAACTGTTAAATTATTATTAGTAATAACTGAATATTGTAATGAATATTTTTCACTTGGTAAACAAGTATAATTTAAAATATATTCATCTTTAGATTCAGTTGATAAATCATCAGTATTAGCATTGTGCACTGTCCAACCAGTTGTATCTAAAATCTCACCATTGTTATCATATAAAGTAAATTTATACTAATAACATTTTTCTGATGGATCATTAATATTAGAATAGAATCCTGTATAACTAGTAATATCAACATTACTGCTATACTCATCTAATCCTAAAATAGAAACAATAGGTTGCGTTGTACATTTCGTAATAGAAATGGTAGAATAATAACCTATAACAGAACTGTCTAAATTATCAATATAAGCTAATTGTAATTTATAAAATTTTCCAACTTGAATAGAGGCTTTAATTGGTTCAAGATTAAATTCGGCATAACTACTATCATCAGTAGACAATGCAAAACTCTATGCATTTAAACGACCAATTTCAAGATCAGTATCTGCGGCACGGATGCGTAATTTAACCCCACCTACTTCAGACGCACTAACCATTTTATTCATAGTAAAAGGGACGCGCAAAATATACGTCCCTGTGCCTGTTTTATAAAAAGGAGGGGTTGTACCCGCTAAAGTTGGCGGGTACAACTTAAATGTTGCCATTTATTACTCCTCCTCGATAATAATTTCTAATGCTCCTACCTGTTTTGGAGTTAATTCCATATCCTCTACTAAAGCGATTGGAATCTTACGAAGTTCCACTTCAGAAGTGAACTTATCAAGTTCTTCACGTGCGGCGCGGCACTCTTCTTCTTTACCTTCGATAATCTTAAAAATGCCTTCGCCTTCCTGAACAAAAGTGCCATCTTCATTGCGCTGCAAATAATCCATGGCAAATTTGCGCTCTTGCTCTACATAGAATTCAGTTTCTTTAGCAAGAATCGCCATATCCTTTGCAATAATAAGACTAAGTTTAAATGGCAAAGTCTTATTCTGCAATTCGGTTAAAGCTTCATTAAGATCTGAGATTTGTCTAAAATTAAGTTCCATAAATCATTTCTCCTTTTACTCTATTTTATACTGGTGTACTTGAAACTTTGCTCCAATCAATATCGCCTGCTCCACCACCAGTAATTGTTACATTTCCCTTGAAATAAGACCACTCTTTTTTACTAGTATTTGTTAATGTAGCTCCAGCAGATAATTTATACTCAGTTAAATTATATCCACCAGAACCACCACCAGACACATATGCTTTTGCTTTAGCGTGTGCAATCGCAGCTGCCCAACCAGCAGCGTATGTATCTGCAGTTGATACTGTACCAATGGTGTTGCCGCCTGATGTTAAAGTAACTGTTTTAGCGTTTACATTTTCTATTAATGTACATGAAAAAGTTTTAGAACCAATTACATTATTATTAGCATCTTGTAAGCTAAATACATTAACTGCTGATGATGAATTATTAGTATTACCAACCTTGATTGCAAGCGCCTTAAACCATGATGTATCGACCACGTTGAACGACGCTTTATCCGACGTGGTCTTACTAAAATCCGCATCACCAATTGTTAGCTCTACTTTACCAGATGTTCCAGATGGTGCTGTAAATGTAGGTTTATGAGTATGAGACAAAGAAATAGATGCTGTAGTATCCATTTTCATGAAAGCTGCAGTACCACTTTGCCCCTTAATAGCTAAGTTTAATGTTGTACCATCTATTTTACAACCCTTTGCAAGAAATTTATTATTCGCAAAAGCTTCAACCAATGCATCACGAATTGAAGTACCTGAATACCATTCTACATTATATGCATTTAAGTTTAATACTTCTTCACCTTCGCCTGGAGTTGCAGCAGGTTCTGCCCCGCCCTCTGGAACAGATTCTTCACCTGCATTTTCTGCATTAATAGCAGTCCATGCTGCTGTAAAATCTAGAGTTGGTATAGTCAATTTACCTTGTGAGAATGTTGCCTTTGAACGATAAAATGTATATTTACTTAATAAATCTAATAATGCTCCAAGTTTATTGAGCGCACCACTTAAACCTTTAGCAGCATTTCTTGCAGTTTTACCAGCACTACTACCACCAGCTGCTGCATCTTTAATTTGTGCATATACATCCTGTAACTAATGTCGTACCCAAAACTATGTAGCAACTAAATTATATCCAGGTGTCTGGTCACCAGCTGGGCTACCACTTTCATACATAAACATGTTTTTTGCGCTCAAATTGCCTTCAAGTACATCTAAAGTATTACACTAAATAACATCCGCAATCATATCCCATGGATGCTCAGCAGTGCCTAAAACGCTATTTTCAGTAGTTAATGTCATTGGATAAATTGCGACAGCATGATGACTTGTATCTGTATCTGAATTATTGATTTGCTCATGACCAATTGCAATTGTAATACCAGTTGGACGACTATCAGAATTACAAATATCTAATAATGATGTATATTTTATCTTTTTAGCAATACCAGCGGAAGTCCTAGTTGCGCTAGTAACAGAAATATTAGCACTACCAATACTTTTACTTGAACCCCAGAAATTATAATTTGTTGACTCCTATATCCATCCATCAGGTGTAATAGAATAAGTTGGAATCTTATAATTAACCTAATCAGTACTTCTACCTTTAAAGAATACACCTGCAATATTAATTGTACCAGCAGAAGTCCCATCAGGGCCCATTTTACCAAGCGTCACAGTGCCATCTTTTTGAAGTACAATCGCACCACCAAGACTAATAACACCACGATTAGCATCTAATACAAGTAAATCTGAAGGATTTTCAGTATTGCCAGCATATAGCATATTTTGAGTTAAATTCCAGCCACCAACCATTCCAGTAATAGCATATAATGTACCATCCATTCGTACACCGAATTTAATAGTTGGTTTATCTTCTGGCTCTTTAGATCGCGTGTATTTATCTGTAATTTTATCATATGACCAAACCCAGCCAGCATTACCAGCATAAATAGCAAATTTTCCTTTAGAGATTTTATTATCTGATGCTCCTAGTACAGCTGGGCTGCCATCTTCATCATGATTAGGTAATAATTTTAAATTAGTTGCATCATTGCCTATATCAAACCATTCTGTTTTTTCAGCAGGCGCTTCCGGATTACCTAAAAAGATTGTACCAAAATTATTTGTTTGCGTCAAGCCATAGTCACTAATGTACCATGGTGATTCATAGCCAATTTTACCAGCTCGCGCAGTCATATAGCCACGCCAATTTACTGTAAATAATGGTGGTTTAGCATTTAAAATAGTAGGTGCATCATATCCACAATAAATTGCATAACGATCTTTATCTTCATCATATAAAGTTTTAATCTTTTCATTCATTAAAGATAAAATTGGATCTTTTAAATTATCAAATTTTTTGTTCAATTCAATTAATGCGTCTGCTAATTGTTTTTCTAATTGTTGCTTACGTGCATAATAATCATTTAACTATTCTTCAGTCAATTTTGCTAAACCTGCAGCCAATGATTCTTTTAACTGTCGTGAATAAGCATCTGCATAATATGAATAAATAATAATTGCATATTTGCGTACTTCTTGAACACGTGCCCTTGTCCACATCTCATAAAAAACATCTGTACCAGGATTTATTTGAACAGTATTAGAATTTAAATCAAAAGTCGGTATAGTTTCATTTATTAAACCATATTTATTTTTATATGAATCCCATCTATATTCTGGATTATTTGGATACTTTTTAGTATAATAAGTTTCTATTGTCTATGGGATATGTGGTAATAGTTCTTCTAAAATAACTTCTTTACCATCAGTAGCACCTTGCTATGGCGGACCACTTTCAGTATCACCTGCTGCAGTATAAATTATTCCGTTATAAATTAAATAATAAGGGCTTGATGTATTTGCTTCAACGCCAATGACTGTTAATGATTTAACTTCATCTTCTAGTTGCTCAAAAGCTGACTAAACATCTTCAAATTGTTCATATCCACTAAGATTACCAATAATTAATATACCATCAGTTTTATATTCATAAATCGCTGCATATGCATGTGAGTTTACAGTACCAATTTTACGCCAATATCCTGTTGGCTATACGTTAGATGGAATATTAGTACCAGCCACGGATTCTTCAATACTAATATTTGGATTTCCCTCACCTACTGGACGTCCATAATAAGTATCTGCAACTGGACTATAAGGATCAACTGTTTCTAAATAACTTACCTAGCGGCGTGTTCCTTCTGGATAAATACCAGTATCAGCCCATTGTTTACATGTATCAGAAGTTCTCTCAGCATA
>Ga0326511_10005258_pt1 | contig 10226 bp, 10 predicted proteins | sample 0_2496_0518_D_FD_203701 | JGI IMG/M metagenome (GOLD analysis project Ga0326511, IMG submission 203701) | Bovine rumen microbial communities from UC Davis, California, United States - 0_2496_0518 | ecosystem: Host-associated > Mammals > Digestive system > Stomach > Rumen | place: USA... | reverse complement strand
CTTTCCGAATGCCTGTTTTTCAGTCGGGTCAGCCCTCGAAGTCGCCGTAGAGGATGCGGGCAAGCTCGGAATCCTTATCCAGCATGACGGTTTTGCTGCCGCCGGTCATAGAAGCCTTCAGTGCGTCCAGTGAGCGGGTGTAGTTGTAGAAATCCGCTTTGTCGTCCGTGTTGTAGGCATCCTGCAGGATGCGCATATATTCGCTCTCGCCTTCCGCAAGGATCGTGGCCGCTTCCTTTTCTGCCTCGGCGGTCATGACGGTGACTTTGCGGTCGGTTTCATTCCGGATCTTCTGCGCCTCGGCGGCGCCCTCTGCGGTGTAGCCCGCCGCGATGTTCTCGCGCTCCGAGATCATGCGGGTAAACACGGCCGCCTTGTTGTCCTCCGGCAGGTCCAGCGCCTTGATCTCGGACTGGATGATCTCAATGCCGTAGACACGGATATCGCCGTTGGCGTCCTCGGTGATCAGCTGGGTCAGGCGCTCGCCGCGGGCGGCGATGATCTCGTCCTGGGTCATGTTCGAGAGGATCTTTTTCAGGCTGTTGTAGACAGCAGCCTCGATACGCTCGGCAGCGCGGGCCTCGATGGCGTTGAGTGTCTGGATATAGAGCGTCGGGTCAGTCACCCGCCAGAGCACATAGTTGTCCGAAATCATGGATTTTTTGTCCTTGGTAATGATGTCGGACGCGGGAATATCATAGAGGATGGTCGCAGCCGAGATGCGCTGAATCGTCTGGACAAAGGGAATCTTGGCCTTGAGGCCCGGGGTGTCAACCACATTGACAATGCGTCCGAACTGCCGCACGGCGACATATTCCTTCGGCTGAACGGTATAAAGCGAGTTGCACAGCACAAACACCAGCAGCAGCGCAAGGACAGGCGCCAGAACTTTTCCGGTTTTCTTCACGGCTGCGTCACCTCCCCTTCTGTACTGCCGTCGGCCGGGGTGACAAAGCTCTCGACCGGTAGCATGGTCTGGGTGTTCCCGTCGGTGATGATGACCTTCAGGCCGGGCAGCAGATCCTCCAGCGTCTCATAGAACATGCGCTGTTTGGTGATCAGGGGGTTCAGCGCATACTGCTCATACATGGCGTTGAAGCGGGCCACCTGTCCCTCGGCCTCGGCGATGCGTGCGGCCTTCTGCGCCTCTGCGCTCTGCACGATGCGGTCGGCCTGCGCCTCGGCTGCGGGGATCTGTTCGTTCTCGTACTTTTTGGCCTGATTGATGCGGGTCTCGGCCGACTGCTTGGCAGTCTCGACCTCCTTAAAGGCCAGGATGATCTCCTGCGTGGGCGGCTCGGCGTCCTGGATGGTGATGTTGACGACCTGAATGCCGATATCCTGCTCCTGCAGTTCGCTGACCATCTTCTCCTTGACGTCGGCCTGGATGGCGCTCTTGCCGGTGGTCATGGCCTCGTCCACGGTGTAGTCGATCACCGTGCTCCGGATGCTGGCCAGAGCGATGTTGTTGAGAATCAGCTCGGGGTCGCGGGAATTGAACAGATAGGCAACGGGATCACTGACCTTGTACTCAAGATAAAAATCGATGTTGATGAGATTAAAGTCCTTCGTGATCATAATGCCGTCGAAGCTGTTGGCGATATTCTGCCCTGCCTGGCCGACGGAATAGCCGATCCCGGTGCCGTGCGTGGTGATATCCACCATGTGCACCTGCTGCAGGAACGGGATCTTAAAGTAAAGCCCCGCCGTATCGGTGCGGATCACCTTGCCGAACATGGTGACAACGGCGTTTTCCTGCTCGCTGACGTTGTAATAGGCGCTGAAAACCGTAAGCAGCACCACCAGCGCCAGCACCACAACGGCAATGCGCCAGCCCCATTTTTTCATATCCGGTTTCCGGCGCTGTCCCGAAGCGCCGCCTCCGCGCTGCGGCCCGGACGGGCCGGAGCTGTAGCTGCCGTCCGAGCCGACGTTGACATCCCGGAAATTGCCCTCCCGGAACTCCCGGCCCGAAAAGCCCTTGAAATCAGCCATAAAATGTCCTCCCTTCCCGGCTGAAAGTCTGAGACATCCCTTATGACGCCTTGGTTACCGTGCAGCTTGACAGATCGGCATTTGCCTTCACATGCACCGTAGCGCCCGGGAAGAACCAATACGGAAGCGATTCGTAATCCTTGAATTCCGCGCCCATCTGGCTGGGGCTGACGATGTCCTTAAAGGCATAGGTCTTTCCCATATTGCCGGCGGCGTCAAATTCCGCAAAGGTGATATGATATTTGGTCGGATTGTCCCAATCCAGAATGCATTCGTAGACGACAAGGTCCTTATCGATCTCCCAGTTCTGCTGCGCGGGCGTCGGCGAGGGCGACGGCGCAGGCGTCGGCTCTGCAGCAGGTGCGGAGGCCTGCGGCGTTTTCGCCTCCGGGGCAGCCGTTCCGGCCGGTCCCGGCGCTGCCTGCTGATCGGCCGGTCCCTGCATATTCGGCTGGGCCGCCGCTTCCTGAGCCCCCTCCGGGCTGTCGGGACGCGCATTCTGCGGCGTCTGTTCCAAGGCGATCTGCGGAGCCCCTGCTCCGGGCGCATCCGCCTTTTTCCTGTTGTGAGACCTGACGGCGATGACCGTGAACAGGATAATCAGCAGAATGAAGCAGACCGCAGCCACAATCAGAGGCGCCTTCCGCGAAGACTTTTTCTCCGTCTGCTTTCTCCCGCCCCGCCGGCCGGAAGAAGCCGCGTCCTCATTCTCTGCTTCTTCCTCGTATTCTGCGTCCTCTTCAAGCTCTTCCGCTTCCGTCAGTTCCTCATCCGCATCGTCCGCGAATTCTTCCGCCTCCCCGTCGGGAAATGGATCTTTTTTCTTTTTGTCCCATAAAGCCATGCTGTCGTTCTCCCGTTCAAGCCGTTTCGGCCGGTTTTCTGCAAGAGTATAAAGAGATTATAAATTATATAATAGAAAGATGCAAGCACAATTGTTCCCCGTCTGCTGCATTCGTCTGCCTCGCACGTCTTCCTCGCACGTCTGCCTCGCAGACCGCCCAGTTTGTTCTATTGACATTTTATCTGTTCCTGATATAATGCGCTTTGTAATCAAAATGCGGCTTTTTGTCTGCAGACGGCATGCTTCTGCACAGAAAGCAAAACAAAAACGAAGGAGTAATCATCATGAGCGTTCTCAACATCATTCTCGGGATTCTGCTGGTCATCGGCGGTTTTTCCTGCATGTTCACCCCCTTTGCCACCTTCCTCTCGGCCGGCTATTACATCGCGATCCTGCTTTTGGTTTACGGTGTCTTCGGCCTCGTCCGCTATTTCAAAAAGGAATCCGGCGTACTGAACCTGATCGTCAGCATTCTGGCGGTCGTTGTGGGTATTGTCTGCCTGGTGCGTCCGGGCAAGACGCTCGTCATCGACAGCCTGGTCCTGACCCTTGTTGCTGTCTGGATGCTGATTCAGGGCCTTGTGACCATCATCATGGCCTTCACCGTGCGCGGCGAACAGAAGGGCTGGTTCTGGGGCGTCATCGTCGGCGCGCTCGCCATTCTGGCCGGTATCTACTCCTTTGCTCACCCCGGTCTCGAGGCCATGACGATCGGCGTTCTGCTCGGCCTGTACTTTGTCGAGATCGGCTTTGACATGATCGTCAAGGGCTGCGTCGTCACCGAAGCCAGAAAAGAAATGAAGGACAGCCTCAAAGAAGCAGAGAAGGAATGAAGCGCCTTCAGGTGATGAAGCGGGTCCTGCGCGAAACCGGGGCAAGCAGATTCTGGTTTGCGTTTCTGATCCAGTTTTTTGCAAGCGGCGTGATCATCTGGCTGCGTGAGCCGGATTTTCACAGCTACGGCGACGCCCTCTGGTACCTGTATGCGGTCGTCACCACCATCGGTTTCGGCGATCTTGTGGCCCAGCATATGCTGTCCCGCATTCTGTCGGTCCTGCTGTCGATCACCGCGGCAGTGGTCATTGCCCTGATCACCGGCGTCATCGTGAACTATTTTGTTCAGATGAATGCGCTGAGGAACCGGGAAACCCTGACGGCTTTCATGGACAAGCTGGAGCACCTGCCCGAGCTTCCGCCGGAAGAGCTGGAACAGCTCTCCATGCAGGTTCGGGAGTTCCGGGACAAAAACTGAGAGCGGAGAATGCATCATGGAGAACACAAGTCTGAAAAATCATGCCGCCGTCTGTCTGCTGACAGTCGGTCTGGGTGCGGCGGTCGGTCTCGTCCTCTGGCTGTTTCTTCAGGTGGTGTCGCTGGGCACCTCCCTGATCTGGACAATTCTTCCCGCTCATCTGGGCGGAAAGTGGATCACGATCCCCCTCTGTGTTCTCGGCGGCATTCTGGCCGGCCTGGTACACAGACGCTTCGGTGATTATCCCGAGAGCCTGGACACTGTCATGGGCAAGGTCAAGCGTGACAGGCACTATGATTACCGCCCCATGCCGGTGATCCTGGTATGTGCGCTGCTGCCGCTGATTTTCGGTGCCAGCGTCGGTCCCGAGGCCGGCCTCACAGGCATTATCGCCGGTCTCTGCTACTGGGTCGGAGACAACGTAAACTTTGCCCGGCAGAATGCCGCGCTGTATACCGAGATCGGCGAGGCGGTCACCCTCGGCCAGATTTTTCATATGCCTCTCTTCGGCATTCTCGCCGTCGAGGAAGAGCCCGATGCGGAAGGAAACACGGCTGTCCTGCCGAAGGCGGGCAAGCTCGTGCTGTACGCGCTGTCCGCGGCGGCCTGTTTTCTCGTCATCGCGGGGCTGAACGCGCTGTTTCACACATCGATCGAGGGCTTTCCCAGCTTTTCGGAGGTCACAATTGCGCCGATAGACTATCTGCTGGTGCTGCTGTACATTCCGGTGGGGCTGCTGCTGTATTACGGCTTCACCGCTGCGGAGTTTTTCACCGAGTTTGCAGCCGTACGCTGGCCCGTCGTCTGGCGTGAGGGCATCTGCGGCCTCCTGATCAGCCTTGTCGGTCTGTCCGTGCCGATGGTTCTGTTCTCCGGTGAAGAGCAGATGGGCGAGCTGATGCTGGACTTCGGCCGGTATACGCCGTGGCTTCTGATCGGGATCTGCCTGCTGAAGCTTGTGATGACAGCTTTCTGTCTGAACTTCGGCATGAAGGGCGGCCATTTCTTCCCGTTGATCTTTGCCTGTGTCTGCATGGGCTTCGCCCTGGCGATGCTGGTGTTTCCGAACCCGGCTGAGCATGTCGTGTTTGCGGCAGGCGTCGTGACCTCCGCCACGCTGGGTGCACAGCTGAAAAAGCCGCTGGCGGTGTCGGTGCTGATGCTGCTGTGCTTTCCGGCAAGGCTGCTGTTCTGGATCTTTCTTGCCGCCGCGGCCGGCGGAAGACTGGCCCAGCTGATTGACGACAAAAGAAAGGCCATGGAGCCCAAGGGCGCCCACTGAACAAGAAATCTCCCCTCCCCGGCGGCCAATCCGGAGATTCCCTGAAGCGGAAGGCGAACAAGTCAAGACCTCCGGCTGATATGTAATGACCTTTGTCAAGAGGCAATTTGCTCCGATTCCGGTTTTTTACAGTTTCAGCTAACTGAAGGCATCTCGAAAGAGCCGTGGTATCAGATTTCCGGCATTGGCCACTCTGATATACGTGGATTCGAAAAATGTCAGACATTCTCCTTACCGACAGGCTAATGGTCCGCCGTGAGCTCTACAATCTAAAATCGTGGATCACAACCGAGGCTGTGCCAACATAGTCGGAACGTAGATAGCTCGAGCCTTGAATAGAGCACAGCCCCTTCAAGACACCTTCAGTATTCAGTTATGGATCTGTTTTTAGATTCCGAACCAGAGGCAGGAAACCAGCCACCGCTGAAAGCGGCATGCCCTTGAACTCTAACCGCTGAAAAATGCTATACTTGAACTTTTGAACGGGACTGCCTGCTTAAGATCTGTTTTTGAGTTCGTCACCGTCGGCAAACCCTCAAGAGCATTTTTCACGGTGAGTTCAAGGGTGGCGGACAATTCGCGCCAAAGGTAAAGTGAAAACAAAATCGTCATGCAACGTTATCTGTCATCATACCCCAGATGAAGCATGCAAGCTCCCTGGCAATTGCAGTTTTGGCAACGTTTGCTTTCTTCCCCCGTTTGAGGGTAAGTCGATAGTATTTCCTGCGGAGACGTTCATTCGCCTTGTCTGCATAGGCAATCACGGCCGGGGTATTTCCTTCCTGTCTGGCGGATATGAGCTTCGACTTATAACCAGCTTGTCCTCGAGAATAACACTGAGCAGCTTCCGTTAAGAGCATTCTGAGATGGCCATTTCCAGCTTTTGTAATACCCAGCCTGTTCTGATCCCCGCCGCTGGAGTCTTCGCCGGGAGTCAATCCAAGGAAAGAAGCGTAATGCTGGGCATCTGCAAACCGTTTGAAATCTCCGGTTTCAACAATAATGGAAAGCGCTGTATGCGTCTTTATGCCAATAAAGCATTCGAGCTTGTGAACCTTTTCCTTGTATTCATCCTTATCAGCCAGTTCTTCTATTCTCTTGTTGATGCGTTCCAGCTTTGCTGTCAGATAATCGTATTCGAGCAAATACTCTTCTAGCGTTTCAGCATAAATATTCTCAAGTTTCAATGTTCGAAGCCAATTGATGTGAGCCTGTGTCCAGTGATTCTTTGTTCCGTCATATTGGAAACCGTGCCTCAGGCAGAATGCAAGGATCTGCTGCTTGACCTTTTTGATGGCCAGTTTATGGTCATCTCGCATGCGGATGTATTCCTTGACCATATCATCCATCTTTGTGGGAATATGAACAGCACTGTAGTCATGATGGGCCAAACAGCGGGCAATATGGGCAGCATCCCGCTTGTCGGTCTTAATCTTTTTCTTCCCTTTGGCAACAGCCATTGTTGTCGGCGCCATGATGACGCATTTTATATTATGCGCGGTCAATTCATGATATAAAGTAAACCCGAGGCAGCCAGCCTCATAACCGCATATAAACAGCACATCGTCTCCATAATGGAAACGCATGGCCTCAATGTAGTTGATGACTTTGCTATAGTGGGCATCGACTTTCTGAGGATATTCTGCCTTCTCTTTCTCATTTGTGAAGCAACAAAGAGAAAAAGTTTCTTTATGGACATCCATTCCGACGAAAACTGTGCTATAATGCATTTGATGACCTCCATTTGTATGCGGTAATCCCTGTTACCTTGATTGTAGCGATCTGCAGTATACAGGTAAATCCGCGTTTCTGCAAATCGGAGGTCATTACATATTATCTAAGCCGGAGGCTTGATTAGGCCCTAGAAGGGCATTTTACTAGCAGCCCCTGAAGGGGCCCGAAAGGTTTACCAACCGCAGACTTTTTCGGGCTGCCCCTCAAGGGGCTGTTCTTATGCCTTATTTTTTCTTGCGATCCGTAAACGGATTGATTTTATCGCTGTTTCTCTTCTGGTACTCTTCTCCTGTAAACGGATCATAGTATTCTTTTATTGTCATCTGATCTGCCATTTCGTCTTCTTTGAGTTGATTCTGGATATATTTCTTGATTGCTTCTTTGTTTCTCCCTACTGTATCTACATAGTACCCCCTTGCCCAAAAGTGTCTATTCCCGTACCTATATTTCAGATTTGCATGCCTATCGAAGATCATCAGGGAGCTTTTCCCCTTTAGATAACCTATCGCATATGACACGCTCATCTTCGGTGGGATACTTAACAGCATATGGATATGATCTGGGCAAGCCTCTGCTTCTATTATTTCTATTCCCTTTTGTTCACACAATTTCCGCAGTATCTTTCCTATATCTGCCTTGATCTCTCCGTATATTGTCATTCTCCTATACTTCGGTGCAAATACCACATGGTATTGACATCTCCATCTTGTATGCTCTAAACTACCTATGTCCTTCTCTTTCATGAGTGGACCTCCTCGTTTCTTTAGATTTGGTTGGCAAACCCATCTCTAATCTAACGAGGAGTTTCTTTTTTGTCCATAGCTAAAGCTTTTTTGTCCCCTAGCAGAGCTAGGGGTTGTCTTCTTACCAAAACGTTCCCGGTCATCGGCAAAAAGCCGATGATCGGGAACGCTGTTTTTTACCCCGGTTCCGCCGTCGTGAATACCCGGCTGACCGGCGGGATCTTGTATGCGCTGAGAGAGGGATCAGTTGCTGCCGGACGGGATCCGCGCGGCGATCAGGCCGACCAGGTTCGACAGCGGCATACTCTGAACCGTGATCCTGCCCGGGCCGGTTACGACCGTGTTGAACAGGCTTTCCCCGCCGAAGAGGACGTTCTTGACCCCTTTGATCTGCTGGATGTCCATCGTGACCGACTCTTCCATCATGGCGAGGTGGCCCGTGGAGATCAGCATCTGCTCACCGGCCTGAAGCTCGTACTCATGGACCGAGCCATCCAGCTCGAGGAAAACGATGCCGCTGCCGGAGAGTTTCTGCATGACGAAGCCTTCCCCGCCGAACAGCGCTGTCCCGAGCTTCTTCTGGAAGAAGATTTCCATTTCGACACCCATGGTCGCGGCCAGGAAGGCCCGCTTCTGGATGATAATGGGCTTGTCCGGCGTGATTTCCACCGCCAGGATGTTTCCCACATAGGCGGAGGAAAACGCGATCCTGCCGTTTCCGTTTTTTGCCGTGTAGTAGTTTTGGAAGCCGGTCTCCCCGGAGAGGGCACGGCCGAAGAAGCCGCCGAGACCGCCCTTGGATTTTGTCTCCATCACCAAGTTCGGGCTCATCCAGCTCATGGCGCCTGCTTCACAGTAAAGGGATTCGCCGTCGTCGAGTTCGCAGATCGCGACCGGCATGTTGTCTCCTGAAATCGTATAACGCATGTTGAATTCTCCTTTTCAGATAGTTTGGATATGTACCTCGTCAGAATACCGCAAAAACTGCAAAAAGGCAAGCCTCCGTCTGACGGCGGGGTGATCTTTTTCTTCCGATCCTCAGATTTTGATCAGTTCGTACTGTCTGGTGCCGAGGCCGATTTCTTCCGCATGGATCAGGCCGGGTTCCCACGCGGCATCCGGGTGGTTCATGTGGAAGTATTCATGGTTGGGGTCTTCCTTTCCGAAGGCCTGGATGTGCCTGTCCAGACGGCTTCCCTCGCAGACGGGCATTTTGTTGCAGAGGTCGACGCAGGCCTGATCCAGTGCAACCGGATCAAAGGAGGCCAGCATGCCGATATCCGGGATGATGGGAATGTCATTCTCGGCATGGCAGTCACAGAAGGGCGAGACGTCGCAGATCAGCGAGATATGGAAAGACGGGCGGTCCTTCACCACCGCATAGGCATACTCCGCGATCTTGCATGAGAGGATGCTGGTCGAATTTGCCACGCTGGGCTCGATGGCATCCCGGGGGCAGATGGCCAGGCAGCGGCCGCAGCCGACGCACTTTTCGTGGTCGATATGCGCCTTTCCGTTTTCCAGCACGGGGCCCCCGTGAGCGCAGATTCTGGAGCAGGATCCGCAGCCGATGCAGAGCGCGGGGTCGACGACGGGTTTGCCCTCCCAGTGCTGTTCCATCTTGCCCGAGCGCGAGCCGCTGCCCATGCCGAGGTTTTTCAGCGCACCGCCGAAGCCTGCCTCTTCATGGCCCTTGAAATGGCTCAGCGAGATGACGATGTCGGCATCCATGATGGCCTGGCCGATCTTGGCTTCCTTTACCAGCGGGAGATTGATGGGGACAAGCGCCTCATCGGTGCCTTTGAGGCCGTCGGCAATGATCACATGGCAGCCCGTCTGCAGCGGGGAGAAGCCGTTGAGATAGGCGGTATCCATATGGTCAAGGGCATTCTTGCGGCTGCCGACATAGAGCGTGTTGCAGTCGGTGAGGAAGACCCTGCCGCCGAGCTCACGAACGTAATCCGCAACCACTTTTGCGTACTGCGGGCGCAGATACGCCAGGTTGCCGAGCTCGCCGAAGTGAATCTTGATGGCGGTGTAGCGGTCGGCAAAGCCGATCTGCTCAAAGCCGGCACTCTTCATCAGGCGGTGCAGCTTCTGCGGCAGCGTCTCCGACGGTGTCGCATGGAAGTCCGTAAAGTAGACCTTTGAAGGCTTGGCAGAGGGTTTTTGTACTGGTTTCATTTTTATCATCTCCCTGATGTTTTCTGTGCGGCAAAGCGCCGCCCGTCATCGGTGTTTGTTCTGCTCCTCAAGAAAACGGATGAATTCTTCCTCCGGCAGTGGCCGCGAGAAATAGAAGCCCTGGATATAGTCGCAGTTCATGCTTCTCAGGATCTCGACCTCATCGACGGTCTCGGCGCCTTCGACAACGAG
>Ga0326511_10005254_pt1 | contig 10229 bp, 6 predicted proteins | sample 0_2496_0518_D_FD_203701 | JGI IMG/M metagenome (GOLD analysis project Ga0326511, IMG submission 203701) | Bovine rumen microbial communities from UC Davis, California, United States - 0_2496_0518 | ecosystem: Host-associated > Mammals > Digestive system > Stomach > Rumen | place: USA: California... | reverse complement strand
GAACTTCAAAACGCATGCGTGAAATATAACAATATTCCGGTTTAGCATTGCGGTACCACCTGCGTTCCTTCAAATGCGTTCTTGAAGTGGTTGAACTGCATCGGGCGCTGGTAGGCGCGTACGGTCAACACGTCAAAACGGCACGGCTGGTCAAAGCCCTTGGGGGCGAACGCCCTTTGAGTCCCGAGGAAGTGGCAGGCAGTCTGCCATATCTTGCGCTGCTTCAGCCGGTTGACGCGTGCGGCCGGGTTGCCTTCCTGATTGTTCCAGACGGACTTGACTTCGACGAAGACAATGGTTTCGCCTTCCCGTGCGACGATGTCGATTTCACCGCCATGGTAGGCATAGTTCCTGGCAAGGATTTCGTAGCCCTCGCGCATCAAGAACCCCGCCACCTGCGATTCGATGAAGTTCCCCTTGGTCTTGTTTTCCTTGAGCATGTTTTCTCCTTGAAAAAAAAGGACACGCGAGCAAGTCGCATGTCCTGAATAAAAGATGTGGTCGGGGCTTGGCCCCGTTAAATTCTAAGGCTTACAGTTCCATTCCCAGCAGGCGGATTTCGGAGATGGCGAAGTCCTTGTTCTCGGCTTCGTAGATATCTTCCAGGTAAATCTTGATTTCGGATGTTTCCATGGCCTGGATGTGCGGGTACTGCATTCCCTTGATGTTGTCGAGCCTGATTTTCTGCTTGAAGCCGTCCTTCGTTTCAATGATGATGGTTTTCGGTTTCTTGAAAATCTTGAAGCGGTCGCCCAGGGCATCGTCGACGGATTTCTGGTAACCGACGGCAAGGCCGATGTGGGTGATGAGCGTGTTCTTCTTGAAATAGAACGTGAGGACGGGATTCTGCGGCTTGGGCGGCATCGTGTTGAGCCAGGCCGTTTTCAGGTCCCCGTCGGTCAAGTTGTCGATGGGGTATCCGTCAGTTTCTTCGGGTTCGATGGCCGTCGTCTCGTGGTTGCCGAGCGCATCGTTCCATTCGATTTCGCGGACGGTGCTTTCGGGCTTGTGCGTCAGCATCAGCAAAATCAAGAGCAAGATGATCAGCGGGAATATCGAAATGGCGAGAGCGGTGAGTCTGCGCCGAATGACGCGTACCTGCGATGGAATCTTTGTGGCCGCTTCGGCAATCGACGTGGTGCCATGGCGGAGCAGCGAATGCCTCTTCATGGCGGTGATGCGGCGGACGTTGTTGCTTTCACGCGGAGGGAACACCTGGTCACAGGCGTCCAGGAATTCCTGCATGTCGTGGAAGCGCTCGTTGAGTTTCTTCTTGAGGCACTTGAGGATGAGTTCGGAAAGTCCGGCGGGCATATCCGGGCGGAACTGCCTCGGGTCGGGAGGCGCTTCTTGGACGTGCTTCAATGCGATTTCCACGGGACGGTTGCCGTTGAAGGGAAGGCGGCCGCAGGTCATTTCGTACAAGATGACGCCCATGCTGTAGATGTCGGATTGAAGAGTCACTTCGTCGCCGTGGCACTGTTCCGGGCTCATGTACTCGGGCGTACCCATGGTCATGCCGGTGCGGGTGAGGCGGTCTTTCTCCATTTCCTGGATGTAAGAGATGCCGAAGTCCATCACGTACACGCGGTTGTCGCGGGTGAGCATGATGTTCGAAGGCTTCACGTCGCGGTGGACGATTCCCTTGCTGTGGGCGTAGAGCAGGCCGCGTGCAATCTGGCGGATAATGACTTCGATGGCATCGAACGGGAGCTTGCTTTTCTTTTGCAAGACGTCGGAGAGGGAATAGCCCTGCACGTACGTCATCGCGATGAACAACTGGTTGTCCTGAATACCGAAGTCAAAGACGTGGACGATGTTCTGGTGGTCCAGCTCCTTCATCGCCTGGGCTTCCAGGTAGAACCTTTGGATGGCTTCTTCGTCGGCAGCGGCATCGAGAATCTTGAAGGCGACTTCGCGCTTGAGTTTCTTGTCGAGGGCCTTGAAGACAAAGCCCATTCCCCCTTTGCCCAAAGTGCCGATCAGGTCGTAGTTTTCGTTAAAAGGACGCGGAAATTTATCTACTTGGAGAGTCATTTTGCTTTTTTCGACCGGAATAAAACTATTGCAGTAAAGATATAAAATCCTATGGCGAGCGCGAGTGCGCAGAGGCTGTCTGCCACGTCTCCTTGACGTTCCAGTAGGGTATCGAGCAGCGCTTTCTGGTTATAGCGGGACCAGATGACCGTCGAAAGGGCCTTGCCGATTTGTTGCATCTGGTCGAGCGGGACGAGAGCACCGGCGAGGGCGACCTGCGGGATGATGAGTAGGGGGAGGAAGGCGTTCGCCTGGCCCGAGTTGCGGCTGAGCGAACTGACGAAAAGGCCGATGGCCACGGCGGGGAGGACGGTGCATGCGAAAGCCGTAGCGAGGGCCGCGGGGCTTGAATGCAGGGACATCCTGAAGGCGACGAAGGCGTATACGACAAGCGTCTGGACGAACGCGGCGATGACAGGGAGCAGGCTCTTGCTCGCAAGCACGGGTAAAATCTTTTGGCCTTTGCGGAATTCGTTGCGGAGGATGCTCTTTTCTTGGACGATTTCGCGGATGGAAAGCGAAAGCGCAAACCAGTTGGCGCAGAGGATGAGCGCGAAGGCGACAATCCACAGCGAAGAGAGGGGACTGAAAATCTGCGAGAATAAAAACCCGATGATAATCGGCTGCAAGAAGAGCGCGACGACCTTGCCCCTGTCGCGGAAACATTGCTTGAGGGACAGCGAAACGCCGTAGAGGAACGAATTCTTGCGGTGGATTTTCTTGAAAAGGATGTCGGTGTATTTTTTTTCGCTGATGAGCGTGTTTGCTTCGGCGGCGTTTTTCCAGCGGACGGCGGTATCGTCGTCGAGGTTCGAAAGGATGGCGGCGGGATTATCGGAACGGAAGTAGCGGTAAGCCTCTTGCGGGGTGCCGTAAAAGCCCTGACCGCCCTTGTGCAAGACGAGCACCTTGTTGGCGATGTCGAGCGCCTCGTAGCTGTGCGTCGTGAGGATGATGGTATGTCCGATGAAGGCGAGCTGCTTGAGGTGCGAACAGAGAATTTTCGTGTTGTACGGGTCGAGACCGCTGAGGGGTTCGTCCAGGACGATGAGGCCCGGGTTCGACATGAGCTCGGTGGCAAGCGCGGTACGGCGGAGTTCGCCGCCGCTGAGCGTTTGCACACGGTGATTCTTGCGGTCGCTCAGCCCGAAAAGTTCCGTGAAACTTTCGAACCGCTCGCGAGCGGTTGCGGCGAACTCGCGCTTGTCCATCGTGATGCGCGCTCCGTGAAGGATAGTCTCTTCGACGGTCAAGTCCCTGCGGAGAGCCGGGTCTTGCGCCATGAACGCGATGTGCTCGCGGATATCCCTTTCGCGGTAGTCGACGCCTCCGATGCGGACTTCGCTGTCCTTGCCCTTCGAAAGCATCCCTTCCAGCAGGTGCAAAAGCGTTGACTTGCCCTGGCCGGACTGCCCGATGATGGCGAGAATCTCGCCGGCGGGGAGCTCGAAGTTGATATCGTGCAACAGCTTTCTTTTCCCGGCATAGACATCCAGGTTCTTGACGCAGACGTCGAAACCGCAGTTCGCCTTCGCGACCATCAGTCGGCCGTCCTTGAAGGAAATCTCGCCCTGTTCGATACGCACGGTGTCGCCGTTTTCGAGCATCACCTTCTTGACGCTCTGGATTTCCGCCTTGTCGCCCGTAACCTTCGCCTTGGCCGTCCCCGCTCCGGGAACATCGAAGGCCGTCCAGCCATCCGAAAGGCTTATGCTGTTCACGTCTTCTTTCTGGTCGAGGATCAGCAGGGAAAACTCGTTCCCGTTCAGCGCCGCGCGTAACATGCGCACGCCGATGACGATGATGTCCCCGTCTTTCAGGGCCGTCTCGGTGACATCGGCATCGTTCACCTTGGTGACGCTGTTCTGGGTCAGGCTCTTCAGGAACCAACCGCTAGCACGCTTTTCGATAACGGCGTGTTCCCTCGAGACAAAGAGGTCGCCGAAACGCAGGTCACAAGATTCCTTGCGTCCGATGGTGAAAGGCTTGCTCGGGTCTGGCGTGATTACGTGGAACATCGAAGTCCTTTCAGAGCCCTTTCAAAACGGTCGCATGCCTTTGTGAGGGTGGCGTCATCCGCGGCATACGAGAAGCGGACGCAGGTGTCGTCGCCAAAAGCCGCTCCGGGAACGATGGCGAGGCCTTCTTTTTCGAGCAGGTACTGGCAGAGTCCAATGGAATCCTCGATAACCTTTCCTTCGGGAGTAGATTTCCCGTAGAAATCGCTTACCGGGGCGAACAGGTAAAAGGCTCCATCCGGACTTTTCGCCGGTGTCGTGAGAACCGCAGAGGTCCGTTCGATCATGTAGTCGCGGCGCTTGCGGAAGGCTTCCCTCATGGGGGCGACGCTTTCGCGACCCATCTTCAAGGCGCCAATGGCGGCGTATTGGGCCACGTTGCTCGGGTGGTGAACCGCCTGCCCCTGGATCTTCCCGATAATCTTGGCGATAGCGGCCGGAGCGGCGTCGTAGCCAATCCTCCAGCCGGTCATGCAGTAGGACTTGGAAAATCCGTTCACGATGATGGTGCGTTCCGCCATGCCATCAAACGATGCCGTGCTGACGAATTCGCGGTCATAGACAAAGTATTCGTACACTTCGTCCGAAATGCAGTAGAGGTCTTTTTCGACGATGACCTTCGTCAAGGCTTCAAGCTCTTCGCGGCTGTAGACGGCTCCCGTAGGGTTGCACGGGTTGTTGATGAGGATCGCCTTGGTCTTGTCGGTACAGGCGTTTTTCAGCTGTTCGGCCGTAATCTTGAAATCCTGTTCGCGGCTGCCCTGGACAATTACGGGTGTGCCGCCGAGCCACTTGACGAGTTCCGGGTACGTCACCCAGTACGGAGCAGGGACAATGACTTCGTCGCCCGGGTTGATAATGGCCGCAAGCGCGTTGAACACGGCGTGCTTCGCTCCGCTTGTCATGATAATCTGTTCGGGTGCGTAATGGAGGCCATTTTCGAGTTCCAGTTTTTCGCATACGGCCTTGCGCAGGTCCAAAATGCCGACAGGGGCGGTGTAGCGCGTCTTTCCTTCGTTGATGGCCTTGCATGCCGCTTCGCGGATGGGCTCCGGGGTCGGGAAGTCCGGTTCTCCGGCGCCGAGGCTCACGACATCTTTCCCTTCGGCAATCATCTGCTTGGCGAGGGTGTCTATCGTTACGGTAAGGGAGGCGGCAATGTTCTGCGTTCTAGAAGAAAGGGGGCGTGTCATGATTGCTTCTTTTGTCTATGCAGGCGGTAACTGTCCAGCGAGCCTGCAATCAGGGGGAAGATGGTGAATTGGGAAACGGAAATGCAGATGAGCCCGATAAGGCACATCTGGCCGATGCTCCGGAGCCCGGGGTGTGAAGAAATGAACAGGCCGTAGGTTCCGATAAGGGCCGCGAGCTGGCTGATGCCTACGGTGAAGAACTTGCGCTGCAAAACATTGAGCGCCGTGCCGCCCTGCTTTTCGTAGTAGGCGGTCCACAGTTGCAGGGAACCGTCTACGCTAAGGGCGAAGAGGATGGCGAAAGCGATTGAACTGTACGCCGAGATTCCCATGCCCAAAAAGCGGAGCATGAATACGAGCCAGCCCATCGCGAATACGGAGGGCAGGAGCGTGAATATCGCCCTGCTGAAGCGGTTGTAGTAGAGCAACAGGATAAACAGGATGATGAGGCTGCCGGCGACGAGCGTCTTGTTGATGTTTTTCAGGACGAGGTCGAGGAAGGTCGCGCGGATGACGGGAGTCCCCGCAATCTTGTACGTTCCGTTCTCGATGCCGTCGAATTTCTTGAGGTCGTTGTGGAGGTGCCTGCATTCGAGCCCGTTGTTCGGGTCGATGCTCGAGAAGATATAGGCGAATACGCCCTGGTTGCCGCCGTTGTCGCTGAATTTGTGGCGCAAGTCTTCGGGCACTTCGTTTTCGTCGAAGTCGATGCGGTACAGGCTTTCGAGAAGGCGCGTGACATCGTGCAGGTCGGCGGAATCAAGCTCCTGCAAGAAGCGGTTGTTGAGTGACTTCTTGATGCTCTTGAGTTTCCGCATGGTCTCGACCTGGCGCTTGGGGGAGAACTGCGCCAGCGTGTACATCCTGTCAATGTCTGGAATCCTGTTCTTCTTCTTGAGCTCCTGGAAATTCCGGAGTAAATCGTCACCGGCGGCCTGATTCGGCAACATGACGATAATCGGGTCGTATTGCGGGAATCCCGTCTGTGCGAGCAGGCTATCCGCTTCGCTCTTCTGGTGCGTTATTTCCGTTTGCTTGAAGTCGTAGAAGAACTTCATGTCGTTGCTGCCGTAGAAGCAGGCGATGAGGCTCGCTACCGATACGATGGCGATAAAGATCTTGTTCGCCCTGTAGGAAAGCAGCTTGAACTTGTATTCGCGCTGGAAGCGGAACGCGTTTACGGTAAAGGGCTTCTTGCGCTGGAACAGCTGCAAGAGGGCCGCGGTGAGCAAGATGCTGAGCCCCCAGTTGAGCAGGCTCCCGATGGCGCCGAGGATGCCGAGTTCCTGGATGCCGTTCACCGGGACTAGGTAGAGCGCGAGGAACAGGCCCGACATAATGCAGGCGCTTGCCGCGGTCGACGGGCCTATGCCGAGGACAGCGCTTTCGATGCTGAGCTGCGGACCCAGGTTGTTGTTGCGTTCGATGAAGTAGCGGTTCAGTACGTGCGTGATGATCTGGCATGCCTGGCCGGGCAAAAAGAGCGCGAGCAGGAGCGTGAAGAGGTTGATCCTTCCGTACATGACGCCGGCGAGGCCGAGCGTGTAGAGAATAGGCAGGCTGGCCGGCAATGCCGAAACGAGTATCAGTTGGGGCTGCCTGTAGAAGTGGATGATGAACAGGAGGAGGATGAACAGGGCCGTCATCTTTCCGGCGAACTTTGCTTCGGGGAGGAGCGTCCGTCCGGTGAGGATGGTGTCGTAGACCTTGCCTGTGTAGAACACTTCGACATCCTGCCAGTTTTCCATGAAGTCGGAGACTTTGGCAACGAGCGCTCTCGACGATGCCAGGTCAGATAGCGGGTTCTTGGGGTAGATATCTACGATGTGGATTTTGCCGTCGTCGCTGGCATGGCTGCGCAGCATGATCTTGATGTATTTTTCTTCGACATCGTTCAGGTTGAACGTGAAAGCGGTGTCTACCGCCTGCGAAACGCTATCGGGAGTTTCTGCGAGGTCGACGAACAGGGGGTTGTGCTTGAGCGTAATCTTGTGCTTGAGTTCATCGATTCTTTGGATAATCGTATCCAGGTCGTTGTGCTGGATATAGAGCAGGTTGTGCTTCTTGTAGAATTCGATGTCCGTCTGGTATTCGAGGAAATGGACCAGCGAGTCGCGCTGCAGGTGGCGGGCGAGGGCCTTGGCCGCATTGTAGCTGTGCAGGCTGTCCGGGGATTTAAGGACGACGGTCAGGCTACCGAGTCCACCGAAGGCTTTTTCGATGGTGCTGTAGTCGGTGGTGGTACCTTTTTTCGAAGAGATCGTATCTTGCAGCTGCAAATCCCAGCGCAGGTTGCTGATGGGTATAATGCAGAGTAACGCAACAATGAGACTCGTCGCTAAAATGGGAATCGGGTAGAGCGCCAGCTTTTTGACGATTTTTGCTGCAAGGGAAAACATCGTAGACAATATAACATTATATTAAATTGTAAATTAGCCTCATAGTTTAGAAGTCTATGAAACCGGTCGTATTTTTTTTGCTGGTGCTGTTTTTGACTTTTTCGGCGGCAAACGCCGAAGGGGTTTCGGCGGATAGTGCCGCGACCGCGAAAAAGGACAGTGCCGCGACCGCAGTGATAGACACGACCGCGAAGGCCGATAGTTCCGCGACCGACAAGGAAGACGATTCCGAATCGGGAATGAGCTGGATTGATTTTTTGGCCTGGCCGTTCATCCATATCGTGCAACCGGTATTCAACGTGGCCGTTTACCCGATTGCCCAGCCCATCCATTATGCCGTGGATAACGGTGTCATCGAAAAGTCGGTGGACTTGATTACATTCGGCGAGAACCGCAATATCCTCATCTACCCGATGATGAACCTCAAGCCGGGTACGGCGACGATGCTCGGTTTCGTATATCGCCACCGCAGTATCGTGCTCCCGAAGGACTATGTGGTGCTGGAATCGCAGTTCTTTGCGAACGGGGACTGGTACGTGTCGGCGCGCTATTCTAAGCAGGGAATCGGGGGATTGCCGCTCTATACGGCTTTCCGCTACCAGCAGTATTGGGACCGCGATGCGTTCTTTCTCGTTCCCGGGAGCCGCGATAAGTACGTACAGCCCGATTCTACGATTTACGTGAGCTGGCGCCTGAGCGCGCCGCTGGACAGTTACCGCCATTGGAACCTGGGTGGCGGTTTCGGCTTGCGCTACAACGATGCGAGCCTGCCCGAAAAATTAGTGGACAGCATTCTCGTTGACGACCGTTACACGATAGAATCGCGTGGCCTGTACCAGAGCGAATTCCAGTTCCCGATGGAAATCTCGCTCGTATTCGATAACCTGGACTATTCGTTTGCGCCCACGCGGGGCCGCCGTCTTGTCTTGAGCGGGCAGTATGTCATTGTGAACCCCTACAGCGGCCTGGCTTTTGATTCCTATGACAGCACCGGTACCCGGGAGAGCTTGTTCTTCCAGGACGATGCCGCGAATCACGACTATATCCGTACAGAAATTGTGTTTCAGCAGTATATTCTTCTGGGAAAGTCTAAAAAGTTCCACATGAGCCCGGCGGAAGCGCGTGAAAGTCGGAGGTTTTATTCGGACTTCTCCTTGGACGAAGCGCTCAGGCCGTGGCACCCGTCCAACGTGATGAACACCTTGCTTGAACGCCGCGTGCTTGCGTTCCAGTTCCGCATGATTAATGTTTTTGAAAGGGAAAAGGGGGAGGCCCCGTTCAATGCGTTCCCCAACGTGAATGCGCGCTTCCCGTTGCGCGGCTATGCGGACGCGTTTACAGCTTACCATGTGATGGGCTTCAGCATGGAATACCGCTGGCCTATCGACCGCTTCGTGGATGGCGTTATTTTTGATGAATACGCCCTCCATGCGCCCGAAATCGACGAATGGTCGATGGACCACTTTTTCAATTCATGGGGTTTTGGCGTGCGCGTGCGCAAGCCGGACATGTTCTGGTTCCGCGTGCAGTTCGGTTTCCACGGGCTGCACGGCGTCAATCTCGTGATGACGATTGCGCCGGAATACCGCTAAATAGCTCTAGACACGTCTAGAAGAGTTCGATCTGGTCGCTGGGAGTACCGGTGATTTTCTGGGGCAGTTCCCTATGGAACATGCGGTAGGCGCTTTGCGTTGCGGTGCGGCCGCGAGGCGTCCTCGCGAGGAGCCCCTTGCGTATCAGGTACGGTTCGTAGACTTCTTCGAGGGTGTCCGGCTCCTCGCCGAGGGCGGCGCTGATGGTGCCGAGGCCGACGGGGCCACCGTCGAACTTGTCGATCATCATGGCGAGAATCTTGCGGTCCGTCGGGTCGAGGCCCTCTCCGTCGATGCCGAGCATCTCGAGCGTCTTGGCGGTTGCCTGCAGGTCGATGACGCCTGTCCCTCGGACTTGTGCTACGTCGCGGCATCGACGGAGCACGCGATTCGCCACGCGTGGCGTACCGCGACAGCGCCCGCCGAGCAGGCGCGCGGCCTCTTCGGAAATCTCGACGCCCAGAATGCGGGCCGAGCGCATCAGAATCTTCTCGATGTCCTTGTCGCTGTAGAGTTCCAGCCTGTACTGCAGGCCGAAACGGTCGCGTAGCGGGCTCGTCAAGAGTCCGCTGCGGGTCGTGGCCCCTACAAGCGTAAAGTGCTTGAGCGGCAAGTTCACGCTGCGGGCGGCGGGGCCCGAATCCAGCATGATGTCGAGCCTGAAATCTTCCATGGCGGGGTAGAGGTATTCTTCCACCACGCGGTTCAGGCGGTGAATTTCGTCGATGAAAAGGATGTCGTTCTCTTGCAGGCTCGTAAGGAGCCCGGCCAGGTCGCTTGCCTTCTCGAGAACGGGCCCGCTCGTGATGTGGATGTTCACGCCCATCTCTTTTGCGATAATCCCGGCAAGGGTCGTCTTTCCGAGCCCGGGAGGCCCGGAAAACAGGCAGTGGTCTAGAGCGTCGCCGCGTCTCTTGGCAGCCTCGATGGCGATAGAAAGGCTTTCTTTCAAGTCTTCTTGTCCCGTGAATTCCGCGAGGCTGGGCGGCC
>Ga0326511_10005252_pt1 | contig 10231 bp, 17 predicted proteins | sample 0_2496_0518_D_FD_203701 | JGI IMG/M metagenome (GOLD analysis project Ga0326511, IMG submission 203701) | Bovine rumen microbial communities from UC Davis, California, United States - 0_2496_0518 | ecosystem: Host-associated > Mammals > Digestive system > Stomach > Rumen | place: USA... | reverse complement strand
AGACCCTCTCGACCCCCTGCGATGGAGAAAGACTGGCAAGGGCTTCCTCCGATAAGAACGTCAACTGCTCCATGTCGCTCATGGAACTCCTTCCAATCGATGTCGCACACGTCACCCAGGTTCGGCACGTCGGGGAAGCGGCATGCCAGAACAGCGGCGGGGAACTCGTCCACCTCGGCGAACGCCAACGGCTGCCATCCGAGTCTCGACCATGCGACGCTAGCGGCCTCCACGCCGCTGAAAAGCGACACGTACCTCATCTTCCCTACCTCCTCAGTCCCAGCAGCCAGTCCGCGCTGCACCTGAGCGCCGCGCATATGCTCTTGAGCGCATAGGCCCCTGGCGCCGCCTTTCCCGCCTCGTAGCTGTGCACTGCCGACAGCGACAGGCCCGACATCTCGGCGAGCTGGCGCTGCGTCACGCCCCTGGCCTTCCTGGCAGCGTGCATCCTCTCGCAAAACCCGTAATCCCTCATAGCATCCCCGCAATCCTCGCGGCCAGCTTCCTGGCGTCCAGGCGCACGGGCTGTCCGCCCGCCTTCTCTGCGAAGGCCATCAGCTCGCCCTCGATCTCCGGCACAAGTTCGGCCCTGCGCTCGGCGTCCGCGCCTACCTTGACCACGGCGTAGCCCGACAGCGCGAGCATGGCGCCGATTCCGGCGGCGAACAGGTGCGTCATCATCTCGTCCCTCCGTTCCACGCATCGGCGGCCCATTCGGGCGTCTCGTGGCACAGCCGCACGCTCGGCATCTCAGACAGTCGGCACCTGCCGTTCTCGCACAGCGCCGCATAGTACGCCTTGCCGCTCGTGCGCACGTCCAGCTCGCCCATCCTGACCCCGCTGCCGCACAGCGGGCACTTCCTAAGCGTCCTCGCCACCTCTTGCCCTCCTCAGATCGCCTTCCAGCCTGTTCACCTCGGCGCAGAGCTCGCCGTTCCTCAGCTCAAGCCGCTCGTTCCTGCGCTTGAGCTCGTTGAGCTTGGCCGTGAGTCCCGCGACCTGCTTTTCCAAGTCGTTCACTTCCTCCTCCTTCTCATCCTCGCCCTGTAGCGGTTGGCCTCCTGCCGGCAACCGAAAGAGCAGTACTTCCTCTCCTGGCCCATGCGCCCCCTGGCCGTCATGGGCCTGCCGCACACGTCGCACCAGCGCAGCACGCGGCCCTCGTCGCAGAGCCTCTCCACGACCGCGAGCTGCCAGGGCCTCTCGCCGCATGCGACCCTCAACGTCCTGGGCGGCCCGTCCACGAACTCGCCCATCGAGTTGAGCCTCATTGCTTCGCCGCCCTGCGGACGGCCTTCGCGAGCTCGTCCTTGACTCGCCTGCACTCGGCGACGAGCTGCTCGCCCGATTCGATGTCCGCACCTGACTCGCGCAGCGCTCGCTCGTAGGCCTTCGCGATTGCGAACTCGAGCGACGGGAAGAAGTTCGTCCCTTCCCACGAGTCGCCGTCCTTGCGGCGCTTGAGTGTCTGCACTTGCCAGTCCGTGTCGCTCCCCGCGACGCGCCAGCCGCCCCACTCGGGCAGTTGGATTACCGTATATTCCCTTTTCGCCATATCGCACACTTCCTAGATTCGTCGTTTGCGCCGTCTCTGCGCCGTGGAGCGCCACGGTAACGGCACTTGTCGATAACTTGCCCGTCCGCACGCCTTCCGCGCCGCTATGGGCTTTCTCGCCGTCCTACTCGCCCTCCGCGTCCCAGTCGCGCTCGGGGACGCGGGCGAACCGCGCGCCGTCTATCACGACGATCGCCACGTCGGCCACGTCCACGCCGTGGAGCGCCGCCGCCCCGTCGAGCACGAGCCGCACCGGGCCGACCGCCGCGGGCCTCCTCGGCTCCCAGCGCACGCCGCCGTCCTCCTGGGCCACGGCGTCGTACTCGCCCGCCCAGGGGTGGCTGCGCGGGTTCGGGGCGCCCTGCCGTATGCCGTTTTTTTGCATATGTACCCCTTACTCCCCCTTATTACTTTTCCTTCTTTTTAAGAAATCAAGGTTAGAGAGGGCAGATTTTAGTTAGTTTCACAGCTTGAGCTGGCACGATGCTGTCTGCCGTTCATTCTGCCGTAATTCCCTAGCTATGCCGTAGTTCGGCATACCTTGGGCTGTTTGGGTCGATTACGTAGCATCTTTGCATTCCGTATGCCGTTAGCGCCTTGCCCCCCGCCTTCGGGTACGGCATATACCCTTCGGCAGAGTTGCGCATGATCGCGTGGATTTCGTTCACCAGCCGCCTCGGCGGGTTGCGGTAGTCGGGCGCGTCGAGCACTTCCTTGAGGATTTCCGTCACGCACACGCGCGCGCCCACGCCCTCGGGGTCGTCGCACCGTTGCATCTTGGCGTCGAGGTACTGCTGTATCAGCGCGACGCGCGGGTCGTCCTCGGTGTGGCTCTCGCGCATCGTGTCCGCTATCAGCTCCACCCTGTGCGGCAGCACCAGCGACCTCTCGCCGGCCTTCCAGCGCGCGTACACCTCGGCCCAGCATTGGTCGAAGAACTCTTGCGACGAATCGTCGAACAGCATCTCCTGCGGCTCGTCGGCGAGGCAGTGTATCGGCACGAACCGCCTGTTGCCCGTCGGGTCGCTCAGGAAGTCGAAGTCGTTGGTCGTGCCCGCTATCACGCACACGCGCGGGCGCTGCTCGGTCTCGCGCGCGTACTTCGGGCGGATGGTGTCCACGCGGCTCGTCACGAACGCCTTGATGGACTCTATCTCCTTGGCCTTCTTGGTCGCCAGCAGCTCGGCCATCTCCACCATCCACATGCCGCGCAGCTTCTCCACGGCGGCATCGCCCTCGATGGTGTTGAAGTTGTCGTTGTACCACTCGTTCTTGTGGGCCAGCCTGCGCAGGAACGCGCTCTTACCGATGCCCTGCTTGCCGACCAGCACGATCATGTGGTCGAACTTCGTGCCGGGCGAGATGGCGCGCGCAATGGCGCCGCGCATGAACAGCTCGATGACCTCCGTGTTGTAGTCCGACTCCTCGCACCCCAGGAAAAGCGGCAGGAGCCCGCGCGTGCGCGGCTCGCCGTCCCATTCCAGCGATTCAAGCCATTCCGCTATCGGGTTGTAGCGGTTGAAGCTGCACACGTTCGCGACGGCGTCTATGGCCTTCGCCTTCGCGTCGATGCCGTACGCCTTCTCGAGGTACGCCGCGAACTGCGAGTAGTCCACGTCCGTTATCTGGCGCGTGCCAGGCGTCTCGTCCCAGGGCAGCGGCCCCTCGACCGTCTTCGTGTACGCGATGACGTTGTAGCCGAACCTGCCCTTGAGCTTCGGGTCGTTGCCCAGCACCGTCATGCAGTTCGAGATCGTGCATGCGGGCGTGCCGCCCTTGCCCGCCGCGAGCATCCGCCGCACGTCGGCGGTCTGCGCGAACGTCTCGTCCGACGGGTCGAGCCCGTGGGCGATGTACCATTCGGCGCTCTTGCCCTTGGGCAGCTTGAGCGCCGACGAGAGTATCTTGCGTACCTCGCCGTCCGACAGCGGCGCTTCGGCCATGGCGTTGTACGTCTCGATGCTCGCGACGATCGCGTCGTCGTCCCATGACTGCGACATGAGCCCTGCCGCCATCTCGTACAGCGACGTGTTGCGCTTGCCGACCTTCAGCCCTCCCGACATGTCCACCTTGCCGCCGCCGTCCTTGACCGCGCCGCGCATGACCTCCTCGATGAGTTCGCGCACGTTCTCGTTCGCCCAGGCGATCTCGTAGTCGTCGGGATGGTTCTCCCACTGCACCTCGTTGCCGTTCGGGTGCACCGACGGGGCCACCATCGCGTAGGAGCCCGCGCCGCGTATGTCGACGTGGACCTTCTGGTTCTCGCATTTCGGCACGGGCTCGGTGGTGTAGTAGAAGTAGTGGAGCCCGCCGCGCCCGGTTATCTCGGTCACGGTCTCGGGCAGCTCTCCGTGCTCGCGCTCCCATGGAATCAGGAAATCGTGGATGGAGTCCACGTCGTTGTCCTCGTCCACGTCGAAGTCGAGCACGGTCAGGTAGCGCCCGGGCTCGGCGGTCTCCCCGCACACGATGGCGACGTTGCACTTCGGCGTCAGCTCCCACCATCCGCGCACGGTCTCGGGGTCGTCCGTCGCGTCGAGCAGGCCGTTCGGCGTCCACCTCGTTATGGTCTCCTTCGACTGCTTGCCGAGGATGACCACCTTGAAGCCCATGCCGATGTAGCGCAGCGCGGCGTCGAGGAACTTATTGCCTTCCATTCGGCACCACCGGCGTCTCGCCGAACTCGAAGCGGGCCTTGCGAGCCTTGTCGTATGCGTTCTTCAGAACGGGATGGTCCCACGAGTACCCTTTGTCGTCCGTTCTCCAGCCCTTGTACTCAGGGTACTTGAACCTGCAGGTCTTCCCGCGCTCGTCTCGGTACATTTCGCTATCCAGGTCCTTGTCTCTGTGCCGCGTCCCGCACACGCGCCAACCTCGCCCGTCGAATTCGACGCCGATCTTCCCGCACGCGGGGCAGACGCAGAAGAGGTAGGGCCAGTCCCAGCATGTGCCGTTCCCGCCGAACTCGAAGCACCGCTTGTACTTGTTGACGTAACCGTATATGTCCGACAGCTCCACATCGCTTTCCGTCGGCAAGCCGCCCAAGACGAGGAGCGGGCGTTTGCCCACCTTCCAGAATTTCTCTATCTTCCCGTAGTCGGCGTCTGTCATTTCCCCTTTGACCTCGACGTAGATTCCGTCGTCTATGTCCGGCAGGAAGAAATCGGGAAGGTAGTGCATCCCGCCGCCGAGGTCGAAGCCCTCCGGCTCGTATTCGTACCTGATTCCGGCAGCGTCGAAGAACACCGCCCACCTCGCCTCGAGCCGGGAGCGGAAGCGGTAGCCGTTGTACTCCGTCTCAATCGCCTTTATCGTCATGTTTCACCCCCAATAGCTCGCAAATCCTCGAGGCGCTGTCCTCCGGCCGCACGAACTCGAACCGCACGGACCTGTTCGCCTCCATCGTCGCCATCTGTTTCGCCATCGTCTCGCCCTGCAGCGGCGGCTTCGTGTTGTGGCGTAGGCAGTAGGTGGACCCGTCCCGCGGGTCGCACTCCTTGTGCCAGTAGTGCTTGCACTTGCGGCAGTGGGAGTTCACCCACCCGCGCACGTCCTCGATGCAGGTGGCCTCGTCGGTCTCGATGAGCACGACCAGCAGATAGCCCGCGTCGTTCGCCCGCCTGACCTCGCGCTTGAAGCGCTCGTGCTCGCGCCCGAGATTGGTAGATACCTCGCTAAGGCTTCGTTTCGAGTCCACGCTTAGGTTCGAGCTGGGGTCAAGAGTCCCATCCTCGAAGCCCCTCACGTAATCGCCGAAGTCGAGCTTTATCATCTCGTCGCGGGAAAGGTAAGGGACGCCCAGCGCGTCCCATACCTCGTGCTTGTTGTCGTGCTTGCCCGAGTGTTGGCGGTCGTCCTCGATGATCACAACCCGCCGACCCATGGCTACACCGCGTAGCTCGCGCCGCCCGGCTGCGCCATCGGGGAGGTGGACCTGGCCGCGCCCCTGCGGTTGTCCTCCACCTTCGGCTCGGGGTGCTCGCCCGTGCGCGCCTGCTCGGGCGTGATCCACGCCTGCACGTCGAGCGTCCAGCGGTCGTAGCCGTTGTCGTTGAGCGACACGGAGCCCCCGATTACCGCGTAGAACCTCTTGCCGACGAACATGCCCCACCGCTGAGGGTCCCGCGCCTCCTCGTCGGGGATGCCCATGAACGCGGCCAGCGCGTCGAACGCGTCGTTGTCGGCGTTGAGCGCCTCCATCTTGCCCTTGAAGTAGTCGAGGTTCTTCCACGACAGTATGTCGGAGTGCATGAAGTCCTTGTCGGGGTCGGGCCTGCCGTCCCAGTCGGTGAAGTACGCCTCCGTGTACTTCTTCTCGAACGGCCCGCTCGCCACGTCCCAGACGACCTTCACGCACTTGTTCGCGATGCCGTCCGTCACGCTGCCGTCCTTCTTGGACCAGCTGGTGCGGATGGCCTGGACGTACAGCTCGTACACCCCCGGCTCCATCTGGGCGAAACCGCCGCCGCCCTGCTTCGCCTCGGCCTTGCCGTACTCTGCTTTGTCGATGAATGGCATGTCTTCCTCCTAGTTTCTCGCCATCTCGTCGAGGCGGTACGCCTCCCTTATCCTGCGGTCCACCGCCGCGAGATCGTTCGGTATGTACTCCGACTCGAACAGCCCCTCGGGCGATTTCGCCGGGTTGCCCCCGTTCGTGCGGAACATGTACTCGCCGTCTCGCACCACCGCCTGCAGCGTGCAGGTCACGTGCCCCTCGAGCACGTACTTGTCGTTGACCATCTTGCCCATCACGAGCGGCGAGACGTTGCCCTGCGAGTCGGTCTCCTCGTGCATGACGAGGTACACTATGCGGTCGACCCGCCCGTCCTCGTATAGGGCGTCTATCTGCCGCGCCAGCCTGTCCAGGATGATGTCGAAGGGCTCGAACTTGTTGCTCAGCCGCTCCTCCTCGCTGATGCGGAACCGCTGGTATATCTCGAACAGCGCGAAGCCGTAGTCGTCGACCACGACCGACGCGTGCTCGTCGCGGTGGTTCGTCAGCCAGCTCCTCACTATGTCGACCTTCAGCGGCTTCGGCTCACCCGGCTGCGCCACCTTCCCGACGAGCGAGGGGACGTCGATCACGTCGTGCTTCGGCTCGAAGTACGGCAGCAGCTTGCCGGACGTGTTGAGTATCGCGACCTTGCCGGGCTCGAAGTTCCTCGAGCTGCGCGACTTGCCGCGGCCCGAGCGGCCGACTACCAGGATGGGGATGCTCATGTCACTCGCCCCCTTCCAGCAGCGCCGACACCGCCTCGTCGAGCGCCCCGCCGAGCGCGGACGCCACCTTCGCGGGGTCGATGCGCAGCGACGTCCTCTCGACCTCGCCGCCCGGCCGCGCTGGCTCGACCACCTCGACGGGCCTGCACCCGTCGGGGACCTCGCCCGTGCGCGCGAAGTGGCCGCGCACCGCGTCCATGTCCACGTCGAAGTAGCCCATGGTCAGCGCCCACCCGAGCAGTGCGTCCCTGTCCTCCACGACGATGTCGGCGCGGGTCGACGCGGGCCTGGCCTTGCCGACCGTGAAGCTGTACGAGCCGACCTTCTCGCCGTCCACCTCGACGTCGATGGTCTTGGGCGGCGCGCCGATGGCCTTGGCCTGCCTGTACCGCTCGCGCATGATCGCGTCGAACTCGCCCCGCAGGTTGAACTCGTCGCCCGTCTTGACCTCGGCGGACACCGCCTTGTAGAGCGCCTGGGCGAGTGCCATCCGCCTCACCACCTCGGCGTCGTGCGCGGGGTCGATGACCTCGGCAGCGTCGGGCTGGTCGAAGTACGGGTCGCTCCCGTTCACGCCCATGGGATAGTTGTCCATCTCCTCCTCCTCTCTCCTAGCTTGTCGATGATTCCCCGAACGCCGCGCCTCGCGGGGGGCCTCGGCGGCTGGTAGGCCGACCACGCCCTCGCCTCGCTCACCGCCACGTCGGGGTAGTACGTGTCACGCGGTCTCAGCGCCATCGTCGTCCTCCTCGAACCTGAACTCGGCCCAGCCGTCGCCGTCGGGCTCCGCGAGCCTCGACGGCTCGCCGAGGTCGTTGAGGCTGTAGACGCGCCCGCCGAACAGCGTCACGCTCATGTCGGGCATCTCGGCGGCAGCGGCCGTCTCGAGGATTGACAGCGCAACCGCCACCCTCGGCGGCATCTCGTACGCGCCGACCATCACCTTGCGCAGCATCTAGCACCACCCCAGCATGATCCCGACGGCGAACATCAGGCCGAACGAGCAGCCGAGCACCGCGCCGGCGATGCGCGTGGCCCCGTCGTAGCCTTCCGCGAGCCTTTCGTTTACAATGTCCATGTCACTTCGCACGGTGACCTCGGCGCGCCGCGGCTGGACCCTGCGGCGCGTCGCCCTCGTCTTCCTTCCCACGCGATACCTCCTTGGCTATCTCCCTCGCGGCATCCGTCGCCGCCTTCCTGTCCACATGGCCGTGGACCCTCACGAGGGCCACGTGCGGCCCGTCCCTGATTTCCTTCATGTTTGTCTCCTTCTTCGCGGAGTCCCCCGCATGGGGCGCAGCTGGGCGCCTTGCCTGGCTCGGGAGGCCGGGAATACGTATGCTGCGAAAGGACAAGCGGCATCCTCCGCCCGAGGCGTCGAGGCCCTTAGATTCGTCGGGCCGCACGTGCGCCCCTTGCGGGAGCCTCCGCGTTGCTGTCTTCAAACCCGCCTCGATGTGCGGGGGCCCGGTTCTCTCGCCGGGTCGTTCGGTGTTGTCAATGAGCGGGCGCACTGGGCGTCGAGGGCGGCCGCCGCCCCCTTGAAACGCGGCGCGGCCGTCCCCGACGCCCGCTGGGAGGGTAGCCAGCGGGGTCCACAAGGGAAGGTGCGGCTTTTAGCGTCAAATCCGCCAGGACGAGCGGTTAGTTGGTGGACTCTACCTTGATGCCAGCGAGCTCGTTGAGCGTCGTGTCTGTTGTCTTCGCGACCTTCACGACCTCTTCCCAAGTCCATTTCGTCTCGCCGTTCAGTCGGCTGCGCAACGTGGGGCGCGTGATACCTATGGTGTTTGCCAGCTTCTCCTGCGAGTTGCCTTTCTCTAGGAGCCAAGCGCCGATTTTCTCGTTGATTACCTGAGTCATTCCGTATCCTTCCCGAACTTCCCAATTGGGAACTCCATGCATCCAATCTTACTTGCTAATTGGGAACTTTGCAACAAGAAATTTCCCAATTGGCAAAAATAACCTAGATGCTGTAAAATCTCCGTACTCGATATAGGCGGTGATTTTGATGACTTTCTACGATGCTCTGGTGCTGGTTATGAAGGAAAAAGACATGAGTGCCGCCGACATCTGCGCCAAGACGGGCATACTCCCGTCCTACTTCTCGAAACTCAAGTCGGGGCATATCAAGGACGTCACATGGGAGAAGGCCCTGCTGATATTCGGCGCTCTGGGGATAACTCCCGACGAGTTCCTGGCATTGCAGAAGCCAGACGAGTAAATAGTCAGACGCCCCCGCGCAGGCACGCGGGGACGCCAATTCAAGTGCAGCAAAGCCATCAGAGCTGCGAGGTGATTGTATCATGGGATTTTGCGCTTACCTACGTAAATCGAGGGCCGACGAGGTCCGCGAGAAGGTGGAGTCGGGCTACGACGCCCTGGCCCACCACAGGCAGACCTTGGAGGGGCTTGCCGAGAAGATGGGAGTCCCCATCGAGCGGTGGTACTGCGACGGCATCAAGTCGGGCGACTCGATAGACTCCCGCCCCGAGATGCAGGCGTTGCTCTCCGATGTCGACTCCGGCAGGTGGGAGGGCGTGCTCTGCATGGAGGTCGAGCGCCTCACCCGAGGGGACATGGTGGACCAGGGCCGCGTGGGCAGGGCCTTCATGGAGAGCAACACCCTCATAGTCACGCCGTTCAAGGTCTACGACCCCCACTCCGAGGCCGACATGGAGTACTTCGAGTTCGGGCTGTTCATGAGCCGAAGGGAGTTCAAGGCCATCAACAAGCGCCTCATCGCTGGCAGGCTTGCATCGGTCCGAGAGGGCCAGTTCATCGGCCAGTGCGCCCCCTACGGCTACGACAAGGCGAGAATCGACGGCATGAAGACGCTCGTGCCCAACGACGATGCGCGTTTCGTGGTGGCCGTCTTCGAGATGTACGCCGAGGGGCTCAGCTCTCGGGAGATCGCCCGAAGGCTCGACGCTATGGGCGCCGTCCCCACGAGGAACAGCAAGTGGTCCTACAGCTCGGTGGAGAACATCGTGAGGAACCCCGCGTACATCGGCAAGATAAGGTGGAACGCCACCGAGCAGCGCAAGTTCATGGAGAACGGGAGGACGCGCTACAAGATACTCCCCAAGGAGCCTATAGAGGTCGACGGCCTTCACGAGCCGATAGTGTCGATGGAGCTGTGGGAGGCCGTGGGGAAGCGCACGGAGGCGCCCAGGGTGAGGAACAGCTACATCAAGCGCAACTACTACGGCAGGATTCTCAGGTGCGCGGAATGCGGTAGGCCCCTCACCTACAGCGCCACAGGCAACGCCAAGGAGCCGATGCTGGTCCATCTCCACCCGGGCGAGGGATGCCAGACCAAGGGCTGCAGGGTGTCCGTGCTCGACTCGGTCTTCGTGCAGGCGTTGCAGAAGGCCATGGAGGACTTCGAGGTGGAACCCGGCAAGACCACGTCCCGCAGGGAGGACTACGAGCGCACCATAGCAGAGGCCCAGT
>Ga0326511_10005251_pt1 | contig 10231 bp, 7 predicted proteins | sample 0_2496_0518_D_FD_203701 | JGI IMG/M metagenome (GOLD analysis project Ga0326511, IMG submission 203701) | Bovine rumen microbial communities from UC Davis, California, United States - 0_2496_0518 | ecosystem: Host-associated > Mammals > Digestive system > Stomach > Rumen | place: USA: California... | reverse complement strand
TTTCTGAAGTCGTTCATCAGGGCCGTAATCTCACCTTTCTTGCTGAGGTATTTCAGGCGAAGCTGTTCCACTTCGTCGGCATTCTTTGCGCTCAGCGTCTGCACTTCTTTCAGAAGTTCGTCTATCTTATCAAGTATCATACTTTTTTATAAAAAATTGCAATTTCGGGGTGCAAAGTTACGAAAAAAAGAGTGCAATGCAAAAGAAAAGCCTGATTTTCTTCTCACATTGCCGAGTGCCAGCAATTTCGGCAAAGCCAAAGTTACGAAAAAAACTTGTAAAAGCGAAGCGATTTTGGATGATTAACGAAATTCGGCCTGAAACAAAGGCAAAGAGGGGAAGAACGAAGAAGTTCAATTTGGGTCAAAAAGCAAATCGAGGAGGATTGGTGAAGGAGTTAGGTTACCAAATCGCGACCTAATTGACGACCTTACCAAAGGTCATAGCAAGGCAATAAACTTAATGCCTCATTCAAAGACCTTAAGATGGCATAGGTAGTAGCGGCCCATAACTTCAAAGCAAAATGGCCCTGTGTCAAATGTAGATATCAAAAGACGTAAAAAGCAACTTTTCCGACAACCCGTAGCAATATTTTCTTGAAAAACAACTAAAATCACTTGCCGTTTTGATATATTTTTGTATCTTTGTACCGAAAACTAAGCAGAGATAAACGGGATATGTCCTACTTGAAACATTCGCAAGTTTTACCGTTGCCCTGCTTGTGGCATTCGTATTAAGTTCAATAAAATAACAGGAATATGAAACCATCCGATTTTATACATCCCGAAGATGCTTCTGCACTGAAACAAATGGAGGGAACAAGGAACGAAACACTAATTAGAATATGGTGGACGGAATAGAAAATAATAATGGTGATATCTTGTTCAAAGTAATAACGATCAAATTCAGATTATGGGAAGTCTTATACAACCGAATCAATTGAATCAAGCGCCAAATAGTACGTCGCATAGCACGTTTGAAGACCTTTTGCAGGAAATCGTAAAAGGCAATGTTGTGCTTGTGTTGGGGCATGAGGGTATTCTAAACGAGAGTATCAGTAAAGGAGGTAACGTGAAAGACCTGATGTTCAGACATTTTATGAACTATATGAGGAACAAGGTTAGAGATTTCAATGTCTCTAATAAAGACTTCGATGATTACTTCTATCGCTTGCATCCAGATCTTGGAGAATTGAAAGACGACATTGTGAATGCCCTAAAGCCAGATGTATTTAATTTTGATTCAGAGGAGGATTACTCCCCACTGCTCTTCGACTTGCTGAAACGAAGATACTTCCGGCTTGTGATGACCACCACCTACGACTATTATGTGGAAGCTATGCTGACCAAAGTATGGGGCAAGAGGCCCCGGATTATCAGTATATATGATGCCAAGAACGACATAGAAAAGTCGGAATTCGGCCAAATGGAAATGGAACCGACACTCTACTATCTTTTTGGTAAGGCAGAAGAGAAAAAAGACTTCGTACTGATAGAAAATGATGCTATCAAGGTGATGGAAAAATGGTTTTGCGATAAGCCGGAAAACCTGTTGACCTATATGAGTAACAAGACCGTGCTGGCATTAGGAACAAAATTCGACGATTGGCTCTTCCGCTTTTTCTGGTTCATTCTCCATCGTGACATCAGAGCCTTGAGACGTGGAAAGGTAGCCATATCGTTAAACCCGGAGAAATCGGAAACAGACCAAAAGTTATGTCGCTATTTGGACAATGAGAAGATACGGCATAACAACATGGCACAAGTGATACAGAAGATACTTGACGAATATGACGATGTAGAGAGGAAATATTTAGAGAGCCACGGGAAGCAAGGTGCTGACATCTTTATTTCCTACTACTCTGCTGACTATGAAAAAGTGAAACATTTTTTCTCTTCCCTTGATGATTACCTAAACACAGAAAAACTGAGGGCTGAAATATGGTTTGATAAGAATACGGAACTGCAAAATGGACTAAAACCCGGCGATGACTATCGCCGCGACATACAAAACGCCATCGAGAACTGCACAGTTTTTATACCCGTTATCACTAAAAACGTGATAGAAATTCTTGAAAATGAAGACGGAGACATCATGCACTTTTTTATTGACGTAGAATGGCAGTCTGCCATATCAAGGAAAAATCTAAAAGACAGCAGGAACCCTATCATAATAATACCTTTCGTTATGGACGGACTTGAAATTACAGCCTTTCATCCTATCACCTCATACGAGGCTTCCTTCACACAAATCAAAGACAGTTTCAGTGTTGGTACGAACAAGACGGAACTGGAATACAAGAAATTTCTGGCAACCATTAAAAGTATATTCGTAAAATGATGAATAATCCATGGAAAGGCCTTTCGTCATACAAAGAGGCAGATAAGAGTCAGTATGAGTTCAGAGGTCGTATGAAAGCATCAAACGCCCTTTACGTTCTCCTTTCAAATAATTTGTTTTGCACGCTTTATGGAAAAATGGGGTGTGGCAAGACATCACTATTGCAAGCAGGCGTTTTTCCATTGTTGCGACAAGAGTCATTTCTGCCAATTGTAGTGCGTCTGAATATGAACAACGGCAATGATACGCTGACGGATTTCTTGATCAAGACCATTGAGTCTGAGTGTAAAAGGCAGCAAGTAGACGTCAGGTCGAATCCCAGATGGAAACAGTATACCGGGCCGTCGGCAGACAGCTACAAGTTGTGGGAGTATCTCTATTCACACGAATTTATAGATGATAGCCAGAATTATGTGTTTCCTGTGATTGCCATCGACCAGATTGAAGAGGCATTTAACGAACATTATAATCAGACCGTAGAGCTGCTTTCCCAGCTTTATTATTTGATAAGTGACGACCTGCGGCTTCCCAACGACTGTTACGCCAATTTTCGTGTTGTGATGATTATCAGGGAAGATGACCTTTACCTTTTGGAAGATGCTATTGAAGACGGAGGCTTCAACATCATGAAACAGAACCGATACAGGTTAGCCCCTTTGACCGACGAAGAGGCCAAGGAAATCATAGCCTTGGGCGACCCATACTTTTTGCCCGATGAGAGGGAAGCAATTTCAGAGCGTATCCTTAGTCTTTCGAAAGACGATTCTTCACATGTGTCTACCTATATGCTGTCTCTGCTTTGTAGTCAGGTATTCATTAACTGCAAAGGGAGAATATCATTGAAAGATATTCCGGATTCAAGTACCGGTCTACTGCAGTCTTTTTATGAAAACAGTATACAGCATGTGTTACCCGACACCAAGAAATATATAGAAAGCGAGTTGATAAAAGACGATCGCCGTAACTTCGTCCCACTGAAAGAATTCAAAAAGAATGTTGCTTCTGCAGATTTTTCCACACTCACCGATGGTGAGTTTAAAATGATACAAGAGATACCAGCGGGCACCACAAGGTGCGTGGAGCTTTTGCATGATTCACTGGCAAAAGCCATCAAGAAACACAAGGATGAGGAAAAAGAAAAGCAAGTGTTATCAGAACAGATGAAGCAGATGAAGCGAAAGCGGCTTCTTTGGATGATACCTTTAACTATATTAGCATGCGGTCTGGTCGTCTTTTTGAGTATCGTAGCCTATAATCAGCATGAGCTGGCAAAATCAAACAGACAAAGGATGCTGAATGACATGGGGGCAAGGGATGTCAATGTTATTATTGACGAGGATGTTGCGGTAAAAGGGCTTTGGTGGGAAGCATCGCTGAGGATTAGGGGTACCGTCAATGGAAAGGATACTACGGTATTGGATACTTTGATTAACAAGTCACCAACTCATATCATGATAAACAAACCGATAGATGTCAAGCTGTTTGACAAATTGACCGTAAGCATCACCTTTCCTGAGACTGCTCGTTTTGAATGTGACAGTATTACTAGGTCTAACAAAGAATTGCTTGACACCGACGGTTTCAATTTTAACCTACTCATCAGGCTCTCCAAACCTATACTATATGGCGGACAAGTGGTTATGACTGATTCTGCGAATATAAGCCATCCCATCGAAAATGCTATTGTAGTACTGGGAAGCGAGGTTACGTTTACTGACCATTTGGGCAATTTCCTCTTTCAGCTTCAGGATACTCTAAACAATGATTCGAAGTTGATGGTCATTAAAAAATATTTCTCAATGAGCACTGACGAGTTAGACGATGCAGGAAAATACCTGCTACACCATCCTGACGAGCAAGCCATAAATCAGGTTGTGATGATGCTGTCAGACTCTTCATATTACAATTCTTTCAAAGACTCTTATCTAGACTTAATAAACAGGACAGACCAGAGAGTAAAAGAGCTGAATAGTGGTTCGGGGTCGTTTTCAAAGAGTCCTGTCTGCCAGATAAAATACAACAACACCGACAGCAAAATATACATGCATCTTGTATTTGATGGTGAAGGTAGCGGGAAGGCAGTCGTTACAGGGTACTACTATTACGACAAGACCGACAAGAATAGTCCGTTTGGATATTATTTCATTAAAAATGGTAAAGCCGACAAACCCACATTGAACCCTGCTGATAGTCTGAATTACCGGTCTTTTGAATTGGTTGGTTGTGATATTTTAGGAAATCAGGAAATTATCAGAGGACGGTATATTACCAATAAAGAATATAAAAGTAAACCATGGCAATTAGATGTCTTTGTAAACACTCGGAAAGTGGCAGAAAGCAGATGACGCCATCCTTCATCGTTTGCTTCAGGCAAAAAAAGGGCTGATGGTGATTTTTTCAACAGAAAATGCTATAATTGAATATCTTTTCGCATATTTGCAGATGAAATCTGTGGTGAACCACAAAAATGTTCAATAGATGATTATAAATAGAGACAGATATTTAGACAAGCCGATAGCAGTTCAAGCGCATCATCATAGTCCTGGATGACATCGTGTCTTACTACAACGACAATGGATTTTTGATGATAGGCCAGTTCGATTTCCTGTTCAACCTCAATAGCTTGGAACTATAAAATCGTTGCTGGCTGACAGATTGGAAGGAGAAAGAAACAATGACATAAAACGACACTTGACAGATGAAGGACTATATACAGATTGGAATTGAGAAGGGACTTATCTCGCTGAATAAGGATAGGTCGCGCATCACATACGTCTATCAGAAGAAGGAGCGGAACTTCAATAACCCGGAAGAGAAGGTGCAGGCAGAGACGTTTCTGCGGCTGATTCTGGACTATCACTATCCCGAGAGCCGAATTAGGCAGTTCGTACCAGTGACGATGGGCAGTGAATGACACTAGGGACAGGTACCTGTCACGGGATGGGGATTTAACAACTAAAAGTAAAGAATATGAAGATATTCCTAAGTTACGGACACGATTCTAATGCGCCACTCATAGAGAAGATAAAAGAGTATCTCTCGAAGGATGTGGAAGGGATCCTCAAGCAATGAGGCATGGATAGTCACGACGGAAATCAAGGCTGTATCCCATGAGCATCGAGCCACGTGCGGAACTGCCCGGCGACATGAAGGAGAAATATCATTTCGGAGAAATGTGATATATTTATAATAAATGGAATACGATATTTTTATTAGCTACAAACGCAAAGACAAGGAAAAAGTTTTTGCATTCAAGGACTACATTGAAAAGAATGTAGGGGTCAGTTGTTGGATTGACCTTGATGGCATTGAAAGTGACGCACAATTCGCAAACGTAATTATAAAAGCAATTAACAATGCTCAAGTTTTTCTGTTCATGTATTCACGGTCTCATGCCGAGATAGAGGATTTTGATACAGACTGGACTGTACGAGAAATCAATTATGCACAGAAGCGAAAGAAGAGGATTGTTTTTGTTAACATTGATGCTACGCCATTGACTGATTGGTTTGAGTTGATGTTCGGAACAAAGCAACAAATAGATGCTGAATCTGAAACAGCCAAGAATAAACTCTGTGAAGATTTAAAACATTGGCTAAAGATTAACAGAGAAAGTTCTGTTTGTCACGCTTCAAAGCCCTTAGAAACAATTAAAGAATACGAAGGGGACCCTGATGCCGATTTTCACTCTGCCTATATAGCATGGAAAGATGGCGAATACGTCAAAGCCTTCCCCGTCTTTTTACGTCTCGCTCAATGTGGATATGAACATGCTTATGGATATGTTGGATTATGCTATGAATTAGGAGAAGGAGTAGCAAAAGACTATCAGCAAATGCTCATATTTTATAATAAAGCGATAGACGCCAAAATTTACCTTGGAGTGTACCGCTTGGGTATGTTCTATGCATCGCAAGGAGATCATGTCAAGGCTAGGCAATTGTATGAGCTAGCTATTCAAGGTGGTTGGGCCACGGGTGATGCTTATATCAAGATTGCAGCCATGTATGAAAAGGGACGGGGTGGCAAGATCGATTTAGGTAAGGCAATAGAGTATTACCGTATTGCATTACAACATCATGAGAGTGAGGCCCAATCAGCTCTTCACAGATTAGGGGTCTACGATGATGTGGTTTTGCCAGATAGTATTTTAAGTAATTCGTCGAGACAATTATTTAAATTAGGGAAGCAGAATTGCGAAGGCTTCAATAGCAATAAATCACTCGCATTTGCTTATTTTAAAGCTGCTGCATCCAAAGGGCATCCTTTCGCAGCAAAAAGAGTCGTGCAAATGCATTCAGAAGATGGTTTCCCATTTGAAGATGAAGGCGTTATCAGGGAATATAAACAATTAGCAACCAATGAAATGATTATTTGGGCGCAACGGGATAGTAGTTTCGCTTGGGAAGCTGGGTATGCTTACCATTATGGAGTCGGTTGTTTCGCAAGCATAGAGAAGGCTGAAGAATGTTTTCGAATCGGTATGGAAGACGGCAGTGACTCATGCCGATGGCAACTAGGACTTATTGAAGAGGCAAAGGGTAATCTATTGGATGCTTTCAATCATTACAGACTAGCAGCAGAAGGCGGTCAGGGTATGGCTATGTATGAACTTGCACGTTGTTACGAAATGGGAATAGGCACAGAGAAAGATAAAGAAAAAGCGATTCATTGGTACGAAATATGTTCCCATACTCATTATTCATCAGCATTTGATGCAAAAAGGAAATTAAGTGAGTTAAGGTAAAACAAGACTCTATTTAGCCATAATTAGATAGGTATTTCGAATAGAATATATAATGATGAAAATATTCTTAAGTTACGGACGCGATTCGGATGCGCAGCTCATTGAGAAGATAAAAAAGTATCTCTTGAAGGATGCGGAAGGAAATTTCATGTATAAGGTTTGAAGAGATATTATGCAAGACTATAGAAAGAGCAATATAATATGGAGCAACATATATCACAAGAAGAAACTCGGAGAATCATCATCAGTGACATGGTGAAGAAAAGGGGTACGATTGTCCCTATTATCGGTGATGATACGATTGTGTATAGGGAAAAGGACTCTGGCGAGGAGATTCCTTTTCAGGAGTTTATATTGCGGAAGTTCCAAAGGAAGTATCCGCATGTGGAGGTGAGCGATGCTGATATCGTCTCGATGAGGGGACGAGGGTATTATGGACTGTCGCTGATGTCGCAATACTACGAGCGGCGGTTCTTGGATGACTTCATGGACTTTGTCAATGACAACCGTTTGTGTATCAAACTGAAGGATGAGGTGCTCGACTTCCTTGTGACATTCAACTTCCCGATTATCATCACTACGGTGTGCTTCGACATCATTGAGCAACAATTGAAAGGCAGGATTGAGGACTACAAGTCGATTTGGTACCGACTGAACAAGGAGAACAGCACGTTGCCTGCGCGATGCGTCTATCACATCTTCGGTCAGGCGAAGGATGCCTCCAAGTGGGTTTCGGACGAGGACTTGCTGTTGTCTTTCCTGTTGTCGCACAATCACAATGACTATGGCGCTAACGGACTGACCGACTATCTGAAGGAGAACGAAAAGAAACTGCTGGCCTTGGGCTGTAACCTGCCTAACTGGCTCTTCCGATTCCTGTGGCAACCCACCCAGACGGGTAGGACGAGCAACATGAAGACGACGCAGGGTTACTGGATTAACAGAGAAAAGCCGGAGGACAGTTTCGAGAACTTTCTGAAAAAGAAGAACTTCTCTGCTGATGAACAGGTGAAGGAAATTCTAGTGGATGCCACAAAATTGCTACAAGAGGAGCTTCTAAGGGAGGCTGAGGAGCGCAGCGCTGAGATTGACGCAGAGGAACACTTCGATGTCTTTATCTCGTATGCCAGCGAAGACAGGCAGATTGCTACCATGATTTTCGAAGCATTGAAGAATATGAATGTCAAGGCGTGGTTTGATGACAGGGGAAAGGGCGAAATAACGCCAGGCAGTCCTTATTGGGAGAAGATACGGAATGGCATCCAACATTCTGCCCACTATATGCCCATTATCACGGGGAAATGGATGGAGAAGATGACGAGCACATCAAGTCTGAAGGAAGAGACGCTGATGGTGAAAGACTGGTTGGCAGAGTGCCGCAAAAGTGACAGTGCTGTGCAACTGAAGTCCAACTATTCCATTCCCGTTATCGTGGACGGCTCAGAGTATAATGAGGTGGAGATTACAAACGGATATATCGAACAGTTTGGCAGTATGAATGTACTGCCCAAGACGCTGTTTTTCCATATCGACATGATCTCTTTCGACGGGAAGAACCTAAGTGTTTTTGAAAAAATAGAATGGTAAGACTATGGCAGAGAATACTTTCTTAGGACTACAGCCCTATACCGAAGATGACGCCTATCGATTCAAAGGGCGAACAGAAGAATCGCAAGAACTCTTCCGACTCATCGTGCGCAACGACTTCACGGTGTGCTATGCCGAGTCGGGCGAGGGCAAGACCTCGCTGCTCAATGCCGGTGTGTTCCCATTGCTCAGAGAGAACATGTACTTCCCTATAGCCATCACCTTTACGAGCGATGACTATCAGGTGACACCTGAAAACTTCAGCACCATCATCGACCGATGCATCAAGGACAGCATCGCGGAGTATAACGAAAAGAACAAAGGCGTCCATGTGGAGTACAGGCTCTGTTCCACTGACTTCCAAGGCTTAGACTGCCAGACGGAATTGCAGCAGGAACTCAGCAAACATTCGTGGTGGAAGTTGCGCAACTACAAGCCACAGGCGATGGGATTGACTTTTACGCCTGTATTTGTCTTTGACCAGTTCGAGGAAGTGTTCAATATGCCTGGTTCTATTGTCTGGACAAAGAAGTTCTTCGACTGGTTAGAGGATGTCTCTTCAGACAGTTGCCCCGATGAAATAGCCCAGAAAGTCAGAACGATGATCGGTACGGATGCTGCATTCCCCACCATCAAGGAAGAAAAAGACTTCAAGGCTGTATTCTCTCTGCGCAAAGAATTTATTGGTGAGTTGGATTATTGGGGAATGCAGAAATGCTTCATCCCCAGCCTAAAGGACAACCGCTATTGCTTGAAGGCACTGACATACGAAGGAGCCAAGAAAGTGATGACCCAACAGGAGCGGTTTGATGAAAACAAGGTGGAACAGATTCTGACGCACTTCGTCAGTCAATATTCTCGTGAGCCGGAGAAGACCATCGAAGAGAAACTGCCCGTCATTCCCGCCCTGTTGCTTTCTGTCGTCGCCGATTCGTGGGAGAAAGACATGGAGTCTTTCTCTGCGTTGTCCGTTGATGAGGTAGGAAAATCGCTGAGCATGATTCTTGAGCGATTCTACAACCAAGCTATCAATGGCATTGTGAAAGATTTGTCCAAGCAGGACTCGACTATCCATCCTGAGCAATGCCGTTACGACCTCGAAACCGCACTCTTTACCTTAGTTGACAACAATGGTAAGCGTGTGAGAACAAAGACGACTGCTTCTGGTTTAACGCAAATCGACTTCGACCGTCAATATAAGAGAAGCCTAAGTGACCATCGCATCATCAAAGTCGCCAAGATAGACGGGGAGGACTATGTGGAAATCGTCCACGATAGTCTGTGTCCTATCATAGCAAAGAGAAAAGAAGAAAGACTGGTTATTGAAGCTAAGGAACGGGAAGAACGGTTATTGCGCGAACAGGCTAAGAAGATGCGAAAACGCCTGTCTTTTTTTGCCCTGCTGGCGTTAGTAGTCGTGGGTGTTATGGTGCTATTTCTTTGGTTGCAAAGGGAAACTATGACAGAACGAGAGGCGAAGGAGGAATTCAGGAGCCAAAGAGACTCTATCCAGGATCTGCAGCAGATTGTAGAACAGCAGAAAGAAGAACTGCGAAG
>Ga0326511_10005249_pt1 | contig 10232 bp, 4 predicted proteins | sample 0_2496_0518_D_FD_203701 | JGI IMG/M metagenome (GOLD analysis project Ga0326511, IMG submission 203701) | Bovine rumen microbial communities from UC Davis, California, United States - 0_2496_0518 | ecosystem: Host-associated > Mammals > Digestive system > Stomach > Rumen | place: USA: California... | reverse complement strand
GTGGCCTCACTGATATCGATGTCGGAAACCATCATCTGTCCATTGTGATACGACATCAGACCGTGAAGACACACCACCAGCAGTTCATCGCCATGCTCGACGATGGCCTGCGGATTACCCACCAAAGAGTGGAAGGTCTGCATCTTCTTACCATCGTGCATCACGATGGTCTCGTCAAAGCCACTCTTCCACAAACGACCTCGAGAGTCCTCTAGCAAACGACTGAAGAACATCTCAGGGGAAAATATGTTGCATGACTGAAGATTACCTTCTTTATTAATGGTGTACATGCCATAACCTGCTGTTCCGACTAGGATAGTACCATCCTTGCGTTGGATGATGCTCGATACACGAGCATACATGCTACCGGCTTCGCCTGGCAGGTTATAGTGTACAAAGGCATCGGTGGCCTCGTCATAGCGGTCCAATCCATGATTGGTACCCACCCAGAGACGGCCCTCTTTGTCACACAGCAGCGACACCACGCCATTCACGCGCATAGAGTTGTCGTCACCTTCCTGATGCAGGTAATAGGCAAAACGGTAGCCATCAAATTTATTGAGACCATAGTCCGTAGCCACCCAGAGTGAGCCCAGGCGGTCCTGACAGATGTCAGACACCAGGCTGCTTGAGAAGCGGTCGGACGGAAAGAACTGTCCTATCTGAGCCTGCGCAGTCAGCGACAGCGCAGTGAGCAGTAATAATATCGTGCGTTTCATCGTTGTTATGGTAAAACTAATGAATATCGGCGACAAAGATACAAAAAATAAACATACGATACACTCTTTGTTAAGTTTCATTAAGTTTTCTTTTTGTAAACCTAAAATAAAAGCAGAGCAAAAGGGATGCCTCCCAACACTGAAAGGAATCATTCCTAACAATGAAAGGGATAGGACTTTATAGTGTAAAGGAATAGGCCCTTTAATACAAAGGGATAGGCTCTTTAGCACAAAACGCCTATCGTAACATATGAAAAGAGGCATTGTTGTTGAGGATAAAAAAACGACCGCCTATATTCTCATACGGGCGGTCGTTTTCATTAGTCTACCATAACTAATATACTACAAAACTAAAATCCAACTACTAACTATAACTATAAAATGAATCACTACTAATGTCTTGCTTAAAGAATGACGGTGCAAAGTTACACTTTTTCCCGTTGATTCATTATCAATTATGTTTCGTTTGTTTTCAATTTTGAGTATTGATGTCAGAAAAATGGGCTTTCTGACACTTTTACTCTGTTTTTTCTATCATTCTGGCAGTGGCAGGAACCAGTTTGACTTATTCATTAACAGAGACTTAAGGGATGAATCCTCAGTGCCGCCACGCTTGGCAATGCGGTTGGCCAGATAGGATGCGTCACGATCGGGACGGGAGGCTACGCGCATCAGGTCATAGAAGCGGTTGCCTTCGAAGGCACCCTCAAGTGCCATTTCGTCGATGATAAAGTTCTCAACCAGCGGCATCTGATAGTCTACCGTATCCTGATGGGTGGCCATCGCGGTGGCAGGCATGGGCAACTTGTAATCTTCATTGGCATGGCTGTCTCCAGAGCCACGTGAGTGGATGCCAATGGTATTGTCGTGGTCGAACTCGCTACTGAAGTTGATGAGGGCGGCACCAGTGGTGCGTTCGGTTTCATCAACATAAAGGCGTATGTGCTCGGCGCAGAGGCCATACTTCAGCACGGCAAAGGCAGCAGAGGGATAGCCAGCGCGGTTGAGAGCCTCAGCATAGCGCAGATAGACCATAGGGCTGCGATAGGTATTGACACGGTCGCGAATCTGCCAGCTGTTGTTCACCCTTCTCATGTGCTTGGTGATTCTATGGCGCAGGGAAGAGTACTCTGAGAAGGCATCCTGACCCTCGACAGACTCTTCGCTGAAGTTGGCCGACAGGCGGAGGTCACCCACGTAGATATCGTTCTCGAAACCTGTACGTGGTGCAGGGATAGTATCTACATCGACATCGGTGGTGTGCTCAATGCAATAGATCTGAGCGGCAGAGAGCTGGTACATGGCCTTCGAGGGTGTGAGCTGATAGTAATAGTTATTCTTCTGGGTAGAGCAGAACACATTGACCAGGTCACTCACATTACCGTCAAAGACCTGAGTCTCCATGGGAATGTAGCTCAGCATCTCGTCGGCATGGTTCGAATCATAGGAATTCTGGGGAGTGATGAACTCTGAGGCGTCATCCTTCCATTTTACGCGGTTGGCTATCACGGTATTGATGGCCTTGTCGGGATTATTCAGATAGTCGTGATACCATCGGGCGGCATCGGTGTATTGCTCGGCCCAGAGGCAGAGGTCACCCAACAGCGCCTTCATGGGCAGGAAGAACTCAACAGACTTATAGTCGCCGATAGAACCGAAATTGGGCAGCTCGACATCGGCCAACGGGGTGAGGTCGCTGATGAAATACTGGCAAACCTCCTTGATGTTGCTACGCGGGATGCTCAGCGCATCGTTGGCCTCGCGCTCGGTCATCATGGGTGTGGTGACCAGGGGCACGCTGCCATAGGCCTTGACCAACTCCAGATAAGTCCATGCACGGAAGGCCTTGACGGCGGCATACTCACGCAGGAAGAGGGTACGTCCACGGCGCTGCATGGTGGTGTCGATATGTGCCAAATAGTAGTTGCAGTTGTTGATGACGGCATAGTAGTCGCTCACCTCATTGTACTTGTTGTCCTGCGAGAGGTCGAAGTTGGCCAGGCGCTTCAAGTCGGCTGAGGCGGCCTCGGTGGCTATGACCAGGTCGCCACGGGCCTCGCCCAGCAGCACAGAGCGGTCGGCAATGACCTGCATCTTGTTGATGATGCCCATGACGCTATAGACTGAATCGGTGGGATGGTTCAGTGTATTGTCCTTTTCGTATTCCACCAGTTCAGAGTCTGTCTCGAGCATGTCAGCGCAGGACGTAAGGGCTGCGGCTATGCCACAGCACACAGAACCTGCAATGAAGAATTGTTTTATGCTTTTTGTAATCATAATTATCAATTTTCAATTATCAATTAATTACAGGTTGATGTTCACACCAAGAGAGAACGTACGGCCAGCAGAGAGCAAACCGCGGTCGATGCCTTGCGACAGCACGCCTGAACCAAGGGCGCAGTCGGGGTTAGTGCCCAGGTAGCGCGTGATGGTAAACAGGTTGGTGGCATTGCCCCAAATGGTGATGCCCTGCAGGTAGGTGCTGCGGATGGGCAGGTGATAGCTCAGGGTGACGCTGCTGAGGCGCAGATACGAGCCGTCCTCAATCCAGCGGTCGCTGAAGCGTGAGTTGCCCATGGGGTCGAGATAGCTGATGCGAGGCATGTCGGTCTGCTGTCCCTCAGTATTCCAGCGGTTGTTCATAGCTGTAGTCTGATTGAGGAAGTAGGTGCCTCCCTCGAGCAGCGAACGCTGGTAGTTGTAAATGTCGTTGCCCAGCGAGTAGTTCATCACAGCCTGCAGTGCGAAATTCTTGTACGTGAAATTAGCATAGATGTTGCCGTAGATATCGGGGTTGGGGTCACCGATAATGGTCATATCGTTCTCGTCTATAAGACCAGGATTGGCGGGGTCATCATAGAGGTCAGCAAAACGCATATCACCAGCCTCGAAGTAGGCTTTGTCGCCATTCTGCTTCAGCACATAGAGACCATCTGTCTGAGCGTCACCACTCGTAGCATAGACACCATTGGTCTTGTAGCCATAGAACACGCCTACGGGCTGACCAACTTGAGTAAGGATGGTGGCACCATAGAGATCGGTCTTCACGCTCTTATTGTCGGGCAGGGCGGTCACCTTATTAATATAATGGCCTACCGAAGCACCCAGCTCCCATGTGAAGTCCTTCAGGGCCATCACTTTCCAGCCAAGGCTCACGTCGTAACCAATATTCTCCAGCTTACCATCGTTGCTCCAGTTTTCCTGCAGACCACTGGTCCAAGCCAACTGCTGCAGCGAAAGGAGGTTGGAGGTCCAACTCTTATAGAAATTGAATTGGATATTGAGGCGGTTGTTGAAGAGATTTCCGTTCAGACCAGCCGTCAGTCGGCGTGTGGTCTCCCATTGCAGGTCGGTATTACCAATGTTTCCGATGAGCAGACCTGTGGCCTTTTCGCCCAACATACGCTTGGAAACGAAATAGGAGCGCGAAGCGATATAGTTGATGTCATCGTTGCCAGTGATGTCGAAACCGGCATTGAGACGCAGGTAATCGAGGCCCTTGACGCCTGACAGCCATGACTCGTTGGTCAGAACCCAAGCAGCCTCCACACTGGGGAAGAAGCCCCATACGGTGTTGAACAGATCCAGACCACCTGCATCGCTACCAAAACGTGAAGAGGCCTGAGCTGACACGCCAGCATTGAGATAATAGCGCTCGGCCAGGTTGTAGTCGGCGAGGGCATACCATGTAATCTCACGGGTCTGGTCATCAGCACCGCCAGTGGTCTTGAACACCAACGACGAGGTCATGTTTGGCTTCTTATCGTTAGGTGAGTTGTAACCGCTCTGGGCAGTCTGTGTGTAATCGGTGCTCAGATAGCGCACGCCTCCCATTACCTTGAGGTTTGAGGCTTTGAAGCTGGTTTCCCACGTCACGCGAGTATCACTCTGGATAGTTGTCTCACGGGCTGTCTGACTCTTTGCAATATTGTTCAGTTGTGTGTCTTCGTTCAAGCCATCGACCACAAAGGTAGGCACACCCTGAATGGGCAGGTAGTAGTTCTCGTTGGTGTTGACCAGCCCCAGTACGAAATGCTCGCTCAAAGACAGGTGGCGGTTAAACTGATACTTGGGCGTGATGGCAAAAGTGACCAGACGGTTACCAAACGAGTTACGGTTCTTACCCTCGCCATACTCCAGAATACTCACAGGGTTAGCCAGGCGTCCACGACCCTGGAACTTACCCTCCAGATAGTCATCGGCCTCGGCCAGATAATGGCTGCGGTTACCATAGAGGTCGTAGGCATAGGGCGACAGGAAAGGCGACTTGGCCAAAGCCAGGAAGCTGGGCGAGGTAATTACCGTACCAAGCGGATCGGCAGGGGCACCATCGTCACGCAAGTCGCGGTCTACATCACTGTAGGAAGCGTCGAAACGTACGCTCAGGTCCTTTGTGATGTTGATATCCGAGTTCAGACGCATGCTGAAACGTGAATAGTCGTTCTCACGCAGCGTGCTATTGCCAAGAGAATAGCCCACAGAGAGGTTATACGAAGCAGCGTCGTCACCACCTTGCACATTAATACCATAGTTCTGTGAGAAGGCGTTCTTGTAAATCTCGTCACTCCAGTCGGTATTGTTGTGATACTGGTTATAATAGAAATAGGTGGGTTCGCTGTTCAGGAACTTCATCTTGCCAATCATATTGGGATCCATGGTGCCATTAAGCAACTCGGCGGCATAAAGGCGATAGGAGTCAGCATCCATCATCTGAGGCAGACGGGGCACAAGCTCGTAGCGGCCGTTAATGGTCACGTCAATCTTGGTAGCCATAGACTTGTTGCGCTTGGTCTTGATGACAATAACACCATTGGCACCCTTGGCGCCATAGAGGGCAGTACCGTTCTTCAGTACTGTCACCGTTTCAATGTCGTTAACGTTGAGGTTGGCCAGCAGGTTGTTGTAATAACCATCGTGGAGCAGCTCACGCGAGTATTGCATATCCATGATGACATCATCAATGACCACCAGCGGCTGAGCGTTGGCATTCAGTGAGTTGATACCCTCGATGAACATCACGTTGCCCATGCCAGGGATACCACTGCGGTTCACGGTACGTACATCAGCACCCAGGCGCTGCGATATCAGCGGGTCAATATTGAACTCTGACGTGTTATCAAAATTGCCTGCCTGAGCACTCAGCGTGGCTGTGGTCGATGCCTGGTAGGTCTCGCTGAACACGCTGCTATAAAGCTGGGCATTAGCCTTACCATCGGCTATGGCACGCTGCTGGAGGTTGTAGCCCTCGATGCGCATGATGACCGAACGGGTATCATCGGGAACCGTCAACTCATAGTGACCTGTTTCGTCAGTCATCGTGGTACGACGCTGATTGCCGTAGGCCGACACGATGACACCCGCCAAGGGCTCACCCGTGGCTGCATCGACAACGCGGCCCGTCACTACTTTTGAATTTTCCTGAGCTGTCAGCGACATAGAAGCCAACAGCATGACTGCAGATAATATATACTTCTTCATAGTTATTCGGCTTTAGAGATTCGGGGACGCAGATAGATACAGTCGAGATACATCTCGCGGGCATACTTCGAAGTTTCCTTAGCAGAGATGTAGCACTGAAGCTTTACAGTGAGCTTGATGTCCTTCTGGTCGTAGTTGCATACGGGAAGTTCAAAGTCGGGAGCTATCCAGATGGTATCCACCTTAGCAGGATCGCTTTCAAAAGTAGTCTTGTTGCAATTGAAGCTCTGCTCGTTGCCATCGACATCAACATAGTTGACATTGGCCCTGAACTTGCAAGGACGCATGTCGGGGTTGTACTGGTTGGAAACGGCCTTGGGCAGCACCACCACACCAATGTCATAATGGCCCGCAAGGTTATTGTTCACACGAAAAGTCAGGTTCCAGTTGGCAGTACTCGAACTGGGAACAATCTGCAGGTAACTGTTGTCTGAGATACTGTCAGCTACCTCACGGCGAATGTTATAGGTGCAGTCCTTTGTCTCTGAACTGATAATCAAATCGGTCTTCTCGCCTTCGCTCCACAGCGGCTGGAAGAAGGTCTGCTCGGGAGTAAACGGCCACTCGTCGACCTGATAGAGCTTGCCATTACTGCAAGCCACCTCACGAGCACCATCGAAGATGCCACCAGCCTTGAACGGATTACGGAACACATGTAGCACGGGCTTGCCTGCTACATAAGTCTTGCGCCATTTGATATAGGGCACAGAGACTATAGAGTCCTGCGTGGCATCTACTGACTTCTGGTCAGTCATATTGAAGATGGCATCATCAAGCAAGGCACGCATGGTCCAGTATTGCTGAATTGAGTCGCGCTTGTTTACATTGGCGTCATAGACAAAATACTTCGTAGCCTCGTTGAAGACTTTCTGCCAGCCGGCAGACGTGGGGGCCACCATCCAATAGGTGGAGTCCTCAGCATTGATGAGACCTATCTGCTGCAGCAGACGGTTGCGCTCAATGATGACAGAGTCCACATAGACGGGTACACCTTCAACAATACCACTCGATACAGAAGCGTCAGCATCGAAATAGTCTTCGTCATAGAGGCGAAGCAAGTTGCCAATAGCCGACATCTCTGGGATGTCGCACAGACTCTCATAGAGGTTATAAAGATAGGGAAGGGGCTTGGCCACTATGTGGAGCACGCCATTACGGCTGTGTTTGTTGACATCAATAGTCGTCACACCCTGAATGGTGGTGCCACCCAGCACCACATTCTTTGAATTAAGCATTCGCATGGTCTGCATCTCTGCCTTGACAGATGTCGCAGAACGGGAGAGATGATTGAACACAAAGAACTTTTCCACAAGGGAGTCGCCCTGATTGGTCTGAACCAGCTGGAGCAGCGAGTCACGGTTGAAAGAACCGTTGACAGGGGCTACCACCGTAAAAGACTGACCACTATTGAGCAGGTCGGCATAGCTCACTACGGTCTTCTTGTGCATACGGAACACCTTGGTCTTTTCAAGCACCTTGCAGAAATCGCTCAGCTGAGGTTCTGACTGCATCTGCTGCCACAGCGTCACACCACCATTACTGTCTGATGTGCTGTCGCCATAGTGGTCATCCCAGTCGGCACAGGCGGTGAAGACTGCAGCTATGCCACAGCATACACAACCTGCGACGAGAATTTGTTTGATATTTATTGTTTTCATAATTACCAATTATCAATTATCGATTATCAATTAGTGCGTGTCCTCGCCCTCGGGGCTGCCATAAACGCTCTTGGGACAGAGTTCAATATAGTCGAACGACCAATAACGCTGGTTGTCGTCGAGCACCTGACGGAAACGCAGATGATAGGTCTTTCCCTCACTCAGGTTCCTGGTGGTCAGGATGCGACGCAGGGCACCGCCCTGGGCACTCTGATCGCGCATTGAGTCATCACCACCACCTGGGTGCCACACATCTGTTGACTTCATATAGCCACGGTTGTGCAGGGCCTTGTCGTTGGCCACATTCTCTTCTTCATCATCCGTGTCGGCAACTACACCGATAGAGGCGTCGCCACCACGTACACGCAGGTCGATGGGAATGCCACAAGGCTCGTTCTCGAAATACACTTGGATGACACCACGCTCATCGCCTGGTGTGTAGCCCAAACGGATTTCATAGGTACCACCTGGCACAGGAGGCAATTTAAAGGTCACGTCGAACAGACCGCTGACACATACGGCGTTGGCCTGGTACGACCACCAGTAGTCTACATCGCTATGCACACCCACAAAGGTCTCCTTCGTGGTCTTCCAATCAGAGATATAGCCATTCTTGAAGCCCGTCAGAATATCCTCACCATAGCGTCCACGACCATTACAATTCATGAAGTCGGGACTCAGCACGGTGGCATCGATGCGGATACGGCGGTTGAGCACGATATCACGAACCTCGGTTGTATAAGCCAGGATGTCATCCAAATAATGATAAACACCATTCACAGCATTCTGATCCACAGAACCTGATTCTGAGGGTGAAAGAACTTTCACACCCTTTACGAACTTGCCACGCTCTGCTCGCTCACCTACACCACGACGGTTGATGAACAAACCTGATGCAGAACCTGCGAAACGTACGATAGTACCAGGACACATCGTCTCGTAATATTCCTCAGCATCGATGAGCTTCGTGTCAAGACAACGCTTACGGATATCGCCCGAGGGTACCCAACTATTATACTGGCCAATACGGGGCTGCAAGTGATAGCTCACAAAACGGTTCAAAGGATTCTTACGGTTCTTCAGCATACAGCTGGGAGAGTTGTGCTTACAATCGGGAGCGTCATCGTAGAGACCAGCATCGTTGGGATAGGTCTGGTCATAGATGGTCTTCGCATAGTCAATCAACTCGTTAACATTAGTGATACCGTTCTTATAGAACACCGAGTCGGGCTCCACAAAGGCGGTATATTTAAAATAGCGCTTGCCCACCCAGAATGTACGGGTCATGGTCTGGCTACCACTGGTACAGCGTTCCATGGTGCCTGTGTTGACCGAGTCGTCACCGCAGAAGTAATCCTCGTCGAGGTATTTCATCAGCGAGTCACACATTCCAGTCATCTTCAAGGCCTCAGAGAAAATGGTCAGTGTGGAGTCTTCGGCAATTTTGTCGGGCAGCAGGAGACTGCTTGATGAGATGGTGTTGTTCAGCACATGAACCACACCATTGATAACCGAGTCATCACGTTCAACGATACGTGCCGTCTTGTTGATGTAATAGATAATCTTGTTGTTGTTGTTCACATCCGAGTCGCTGGACAACACGATATAGGAGTCGTCCATATTCAACTCGGGCATGGCGCCCTCGTCAACATCGGTCGTGAAGAACGCACCCTTCTTAATAATATGGGTACGGGCCAGCGTGTCGCAGGTGGCCAGAGGGATGGACTCAATAGTGGGATAGCCCATACGACGCATATAGTTCTGAATACCATCGTTAGTAGGCGCAAACACCGTGTACTTCAACAGACCGGCAGAGCTATAAGTGCCATAGGTGGACAGCATGGAGAAATAGGGTGTGCGCTTCAGTATTCCAACGAAATCGCTGAACAGGTCAGGACGTTCCTCAAGGAACTGCGCTGCAGTCAGCTTGCTGGCAGAATAATAATTCTCGGGCACATCATCGTCGTTGTCGACACAAGACGTGAAGACAGGGGCAAGGCTACACATCAGCAGACCTGCCACAAAGAATTGTTTTATGCTTTTTGTTGTCATAATCGTCAATCTATTCATTGTTCTTTGTACTTTGTACATGGTTCCTTACCTGTTCAACTCATTATCATCGCTGTTGGTGAAAGCAGGATTCTGCTTCAGCAACGGATTGACCTTCAACTCGTTCTTAGAATAGGGGAAGTAGATGATATTGGGGTCAGCCAACTTAATCTTAAGGGCGTTCACGTTCTCAAGATATTTGCGACTTACCAGGTTGATGAGACGGGTATTGTCACCATCGCGACGCGACACACGAACCAAGTCGTACCAGCGTTTGCCCTCAAAGAGGAACTCACGTTGGCGCTCTTCAATCACCAGATTTTCCATA
>Ga0326511_10005248_pt1 | contig 10235 bp, 9 predicted proteins | sample 0_2496_0518_D_FD_203701 | JGI IMG/M metagenome (GOLD analysis project Ga0326511, IMG submission 203701) | Bovine rumen microbial communities from UC Davis, California, United States - 0_2496_0518 | ecosystem: Host-associated > Mammals > Digestive system > Stomach > Rumen | place: USA: California... | reverse complement strand
CCTGCGGAATGGCAATCTGATCGGGCAGCAGAATGGATATGTCGTGCGCCCTCAGTGCAAATTCATCTGCCTGATTGTTGATGATTTGTCCCTGATGGCAGACGATAATTAGGCAATCGCTGGCAATATAGGCTTCGCCCACCAACGGGGGACTGGGAATATTGTCTATCACCACGACATCCTGTTCCCTAATGGCATCGAGGTTGCGGATATAAGGATGCGACGAGTCTACTTTTACATCTGTTTTCATAACGATATACTACTGTTTGCGGTGCAAAGGTAACAATTTTGATGCGATTTCACTCGCCAATCCGACAAATTGATAAACATTCGCCCTCAATTGTTAAGGATAATTAGCAATATATCTCTTATCTTTGCAGCAGATTTTCCAAATTGTTTAATTATAACTAAAACGTAACGCTTATGAAGAAGATTCTACTCCCCCTTATGGCCCTCGTCATCGCAACCCTGAACATGCAGGCACAGCCGCCTGCCGACAGTACGCCAACCTATCCGCAGGGAGCCACCTATACGCACTCCAGCGGAACGGCTACGATTACCTCCGACTACTCATCGTCCACACAGTATTATAATGTCATACAATGTACTGGTGGTACGCTGACCATGAATGGTTGCACCATCACCAAGACGGGCGATGGCAGCGGTGGCGACAATAGCAGTTTCTACGGCAACAACAGCAGTATCTACTGCGGAGCCGCAAGCAGCAGCAATTACCAGAGCACAACGGCAGCCAGCGGGGCAAAGGTTGTCGCCAAGAATGTCACCGTGACCAGCAGTGCACAAGGTGCCAATGCGGTGATAGCCACCAATGGTGCAACGGTCGAGATTGACGGCATCACTATCGTCAACGACAAGAGCGTCTCGCGCGGCCTGCATGCTACCTACGGCGGCATCATCACCGCCTCGAATGTCGATATCACCACCAACGAGGCAACCTCTTCAACCATAGCCACCGACCGTGGCGGCGGCACCGTGACCGTCAATGGCGGCACGGCTACGGCCAACGGCTCGAAGTCGGCAGTCATCTACTCTACTGGCACGATGTCAGCCACCAGTCTCGTTGGTACGTCAGCCAAAGGCGAGATTGCTGTCATCGAGGGTGACAATAGCATCTCGATGACCAACTGCACCATGACCAGCGGCTCCTCGGAGCGCGGTCTGCTGATGATGCAGTCTGGCTCAGGCGATGCCTCGGGCGTAAATCCTGTGATGACCATCACCGGCACGTCGCTTACCATGACCGACTCAAGTGCCCCGCTACTGGAAGTTGCCACCTGTGTCACCGCAACCTGCACACTCGACAACTGCACCGTCACCGTTCCCTCTGGCATACTGATGTATGTGATGGCCGACTCGCAGTGGTCAACCAGCGGAGCCGTCGGCAACCTCATCCTCTCCAACGGCACCTACAGCGGCATCGTGAAGTACGACACGGGCTATACCGCCAATGTCACTGTCAATGAGGGGGCCGTGTGGAACCTGACAGGCAATGCCACCGTATCTAAACTTGTCAACAATGGCACCATCAACAAGAATGGTTACACACTGACCTACAGCTCACTCAGCGGCAGCGGTACCATCAACGAGACGACAGGAATCGAGGAAGTAAGAAGTCGGAAGTCTGACGGAAGAGGCGATATGTACACCCTCGACGGTCACCGAGCCAACGCATCGGTAAAAGGCATCGTCATTCAAGATGGTAAGAAGGTTGTCAAGAAATAAAACCTTTCGCTGATAAAAAAGTGCCGTTGGTTGAATAAACTTCCAGCGACACTTTGTTTTTTATACTTTTGCAGCCAAACTAAAACAAGTTGATATATGAAGAAATTAGTGGTATTTTTAACGATGATGATGGGGACGCTGGCCATTCATGCTGCCGATTACACCTATCTAACCTTTGAGACGACTGATGGAGCGAAGGCTTCCGTCTCCGTCGGGAATCTGACGCTGACCATCAGCGGGACAACACTAACGGCTGGCTCACAGTCGTTTACCCTCTCGAACCTGAGTAAGATGTATTTCTCGACATCCGACGAAACAACTACCGGCATCGAGGAGATTACCAATGCTGCACTCGACGAAGCTACCGACATATACGACCTGCAGGGACATAAGGTTACGAAAGAGCAGATGCGCAAAGGCGTGTATATCGTGAAGACAAAGAACAGAACTTATAAAATGGTGGTAAGATGAAACGTACATTATTATCTATATTGACCCTATTGCTGGCGATAGCAGCAGGGGCACAGACACTGAACGTGCAGGTAGGTAGCGTGACCTACCTGTTCCCTGCCTCGCAGACGGGCGAGATGACCTATACCGACGGCAACACGCTCACCATCTTGAACAAAGTTTTCACACTGAGTGACATCAGCAGCATGACAGTCGATGACACCGCAGTGACCGACAATCTGGTAAGCATTGCCTACAACGGTTCGTCGGCAACGGTCACCGTGGCAGGCAACGTGGCGCAGTATGTCACGGCAACCATCAGCGGTGCCCATGTCACCATAGCATCTACCAACACCGATGCCGTGGATGACGATGAGATAACCTACCAGCTCTCGGGCACCACCACCGACGGCTCGCTGACGCTGGGCGGTTCCTATAAGAGCACCATTTCACTGGCCGGCGTGACGCTGACCAACCCCTCTGGGGCTGCCATCACCGTGACCAACTCGAAGCGTATTCAACTCAGTGCGAAGAAGGGCACGGAGAACACCCTGACCGACGGCAGCGGCTCACAGAAAGCCTGCATCTACTCGAAGGGACAGTTGCAACTTCAGGGCAATGGCACGCTGAACGTTGTGGGTAACCTGAAGCACGGTATCAAGTCGGCCTCGTATATCCAGATTAAGAACCTGACGCTGAACATCACCTCTGCCGTTGGTGACGGTATTAACTGCGAGGAGTACTTCCTGATGAAGAGTGGCGCGGTGAACATCAGCGGGACGCAAGACGACGGCATACAGTGTGACCTGGGCGGCACCGCCTCGACAGGTGAGACAACAGACCACGAGGATGAGGACACCGGTAATATGTACTTTGAAGGTGGCACACTGACTATCAGCACCACAGCTGCTGCCTCTAAGGGCATCAAGGCAGATGGCGATGTCAACATCAGTGACGGTACTATCAATGTGACAACATCGGGCAGTGCCACATGGGACAGCGACGATGCGGAGGTGAAAGCATGTGCCTGTCTGAGTGCCGACGGCAATGCAGTCATTAGCGGAGGTACACTGACACTCTCATCGAGCGGTTCAGGTGGCAAGGGCATCAGTGTAGATGGTACGCTCACCATCTCTGACAATGCCAACATCAATGCCACCACAACAGGGGCTATTGCTTACTGCAGCAGTAGCAGCAATACCACCATCAAGACGGCAACCTCGACCAACACGACCATCGAAAACCTGAATGATGCGCTGAAGACATCGCCAAAGGCTATCAAGGTTGACGGGGCTATGACTATATCTGGTGGCAACATCGTGGCGAGTGCCAAATGCCATGAGGCTATCGAGACCAAGAGTACGCTGAAGATCAGCGGCGGCTACATCTACGCAGAAAGCAACGACGATGCCATCAACTCTGCAAGTTCGATGACCATCACAGGAGGCTACATCTATGCCAACTCAAGTGGAAACGATGCACTGGATGCCAATGGCAACATGACTATCTCCGGTGGTACGATAGTAGGTGTGGCAGCCAGCGGAGCAGAAGTAGGACTGGATGCAGCCGAAGGCTATACGCTCAGCATAACAGGTGGTAACATCATCGCAATCGGTGGTTTTGAAAATACCAACAACCTGTCAGGAACAGCCTATCAGGCATCGTCGTACACCAAGGGGGCTTGGTATGGCTTCTACAATGCCAGCGGCACACTGATTACAGCCTTCAAGGTACCCTCAAACAGCAATATGGGTACACCGATGGCAGTATATACCTCCACAGGCACACCCTCGTTGAAGTCGGGTGTCACTGGCAGCGGCACCAGCTATTGGAACGGCAACGGATATAGCAGTTGCAGCGGCGGCAGCACCGTATCATTGTCCTCATATACTAACAGCGGCATGGGTGGCGGTGGCAACCAAGGCGGCGGTGGCAATCCAGGCGGCGGTCCTGGTCGCTAAAGCAGTTCAATGAATAAATTAGGCATTTCGTTGAATCCTTTTGCAGGAGTAGGGCGAAACGCCTAATTTTGTAATCAGAAACCAAAAGCAACAAGGTAATGACAGAACTGATCAACAAGTTTGAGCCTATCACACTGGCAGAGATGAGCAGTGTGAAACTGATGAACCGTACCGACACGAAGTTTGTGACCAATCTCCAAAAGCTCACACAACTTCTGGAGATGGCACAGCATGACTACTACGTGCAGGACATCGATGGCGGGCGTAACCTAGAGTATGACACCACCTATTTCGACACTCAGGCATTCGATATGTACTGCGTTCACCAGCACGGCCACACCAACCGTCAGAAGATACGCTTCCGCACCTATTGCGTCAGCGGCCTACAGTTCATGGAGATTAAGACCAAAAACAACCATGGGCGCACCAAGAAGAAACGCATCGAGGTGGGCGATATGGATTTGGCTGACGAGGAGAAGCGCCAGTTCATCGGCCAGCATCTGCGCTATGGGGTAGATACGCTGCAGCCCGCCCTGAACAACCACTTCTCGCGCATCACACTGGTCAACAAGGCCAAGACTGAACGGCTGACCATCGACAGCGGGCTGCGATTCCACAATCTGCAGAACGATCAGCGGTTGGACATGGGCGAACTGGTCATCATCGAGTTAAAACGCGACGGACTGGTTTTCTCACCGGTACTGGAGATGCTGCGCCAATTGCGCATACAGCCCCACGGATTCTCGAAATACTGCATGGGGTCGGCTCTGACCGGGAAGAATCATCTGCCCGTCAACCGCTTCAAGCGAAAACTCATTGAAGTGAATAAATTAGTAAATCAATAACCAATCAAAAAAATATTATTTTATGATGTTACAAGACTTGTATTCTGCCGGATTTGGCGACACACTGGTAAGATTTATTCTCTGTCTACTGGTAAACTGGGGCATTGTCCACTTCCTGTATTTCCGCAAGGCCAAGCGCCGCGACTTCTACTTTACGTTTGTCATCATATCGGTGGCCATCTTCTTTCTCGTCTATCTGATGATGGGCATGGATCGCGGCAAGGCCACGATGGGTGTGGGACTGGGACTCTTCGGCATCTTCTCCATCATGCGCTACCGCACAGACACGATGCCTGTGCGCGAAATGACTTATCTTTTCGTCGTCGTCTGCCTGTCGGTGGTACACGCTATGGCTGACAATCTGGGCGTTGATGACCTGGGTAAGATGATTGGCACACCATTGGCCGAGCTTATTACCATAGACGTGGTTATCATTGCCGTCATCTTCGTCTTCGAACGGCTATTGAAGGTCGAGGCTTCAAAACTCATTCAATACGACCGCATCGAACTCATCAAGCCCGAGAAGCGTCAGGAACTCATTCTGGACATCAAGGAGCGCACTGGGCTGAAGGTGACCAAGATCGATGTAGGAGCCATTGACTTCCTGCGCGACATGGCCATGCTGCGCGTACAGTATGAGACTGACGATATTGCCGACAAAGAGATAGATAACAAGATAAAAATCAAAAACTCAGAATATGCGAACTTCTAAAATCATTACAACAGTACTCCTGGCAGCCCTGTGCCTGCCGCTGTCAGCCCAAAGCGAAGCCGGCCTCCTAGTTAGTGCCGAGGCCGAGAAGAGAGTGAACAAGAAATTGAGCATCGGCATTGAAGCCGAGATGCGTACCCGTAATAACCTCAAGACGATGGACCGCTGGAAGTTTGGCATCGGAGCCGAATACAAACTTACCAACTGGCTGAAAGCCAATGCCGGATATAATCTGCTGAACCAGAACTTCCGCGAGGACATTGACCTCAAGTCGTCAGGAGCCTACAATCATTGGCGTCCAAGCTACTGGGGCATCAAACACCGGGTATATGCCTCGCTGACTGGCAGCTACAAGTTCAGCAACAACATCAAGCTTTCACTGCGCGAACGCTGGCAATATACCTACCGCCCGGAGAAGACTGTCCAGCGCTGGGACTTTGATGACGAGACGTGGGAAGACAAGGTGCGCAGCGGCAAAGGCAAGAACCAGTTACGTTCGCGCTTTGAGATTTCCTACGACAAGAAGCGGGCATTATTCACACCATACGCCAGCATCGAGCTCTACAACTCGTGGGCTATTGAAAAGATACGCTATACTGTGGGTACTGATATCCGACTCACGAAACAACACTCGCTAAGTGCCTTCTACCGTTTCCAGAACATGAAGAATGTGGATGCAGACGACTATGATCCTAACATGCACTACATCGGAGTTGGCTATAAGTTTAAGTTCTAGAAACAAAAATATTAATAATTACACGAATTATTTTTTTATGAAGAAGATCATTCTTTGCATGATGGCAGTATTCTTTATGACAGCCTGCCAGAACGACGATACCGACTTCAGTGCCTACACCAGTGGTACGACATCGACAACCAACGTCATCAACATCACCTACAGTGGCAGCAGCGTCAGTGTTAGTGGAGACAACAATGGTTATGTGACTATCAACGGTGCTGATGTTATTGTAAACACGGACTCCGACACAGACTCACTGCTGCTGGTGCTCAGCGGCTCGACTACCGAAGGTTCACTGATAGTTTATAGAGAGAAGAAATTCGGCATTCAGCTCAACGGCGTCAGCATACATAATACCGACGGACCTGCCATCAACAACCAGTGCGGCAAGTCGCTCTACCTCTATGTGATTAGCGGCACTACCAATACACTGACGGACGGCACCTCATACACGGAGCAAGACTATGACCAGAAGGGCGCTTTCTTCAGCGAAGGTCAGGTGTATGTGATGGGTACAGGAACGCTGAATGTGACAGGCAACACCAAACACGGTTTTGCCTGTGATGACTATATCGTTATCAACGAGGATGTAACCCTAAATGTCAATTCGACATCGGGCAACGGCATCAAGGTGAACGACGGTCTGTGGATTAACAATGGCACCATAGACATCAGCGTGACAGCCGATGCTGCACGCGGCATCAGGTGCGACTCTGTCGTGGTTGTCAATGGAGGCGACATCACCATCACAACCAGTGGCGATTGTATCTATGACAGCGACGAACAGGATTATAGCAGCGCGGCCTGCATTAAGTGCGACTATCCGTTTACGATGAATGGAGGTACGCTGACCATGACCAGTAGTGGTGATGGCGGCAAGGGCATTAACTGCGCCCAAGACATCATCTTCAGTGGTGGAACACTGGTGGCAACAACTACAGGCGGAAATGAGGATGCCAAACCCAAAGCCATTAAGAGCGATACGGGCATCATCGTTAGCGGTGGCTCGTTCACGGCAACGGTCAAGAAGAGCTGGGCCTGCGACAACGGCTACGAGGACGATACGCTGAGCGATGCCGAACTGGCCCTGAAGCGCATCACCGTCCAGGGGTCGCCCACCACCAGCAGCATTGCCAAGAAGTCAGTAACCATTATCTATTAGAAATATGAAACATATTATAACCATTCTCTTTGCGCTGGCAGTCGGCATGACTGCCAGTGCCCAGAGTGCCGACAAACTGTACAAGGAAGCCAAGGCACTCTACGATGCCAAGAACTACACAGCAGCAGTGCCTAAGCTGAAAGCTGCTGCAGATAAGGGACACAAGAAGGCACAGTATCGCTTAGGACGTTGCTACGACAAGGGGCGTGGCGTGACTGAAGACGACAGCCAGGCCCTGCAGTGGTATCAGAAGTCGGCCAAGCAGGACTACGCCAAGGCAATCTATGCAGTAGGCAAATGCTACAAGGACGGCAAGGGTGTCCAGAAAGACCGCAAGAAGGCCGTGGAACACTTTGCCAAGGCTGCCCGCCTGGGCAATGCCGATGCCCAGTATCAGTTGGGCAAGGCTTACCTGAAAGGAAAGGGAGTAGCGGCTGATGAAAAGAAGGCCTGAACGTGGCTCTCCAAAGCCGTCAAAAACGAAAAGGGCGGTGATGACATTCTCGCTAAAATCCGCAAAGAAGCCAAGGAGGGCGATGAGGATGCTAAGAGGATGTCAAAACTGATTGATAAATAGAGTGGGTGTTTCTGCACAAATTCAACAAGAACGGCTACATGCTAACCTACAGTTCGCTCAGCGGCAGCGGTACCATCAATGAAGCGACGGGAATCGAGGAAGTAAGAAATCTGGTGTCTGATGGAAGATGTGAGATTTATACTCTTGACGGTCGCAGGGCCAACGCATCAACAAAGGGTATCGTCATTCAGGATGGCAAGAAGGTTGTCAAGAAATAGGGCTCAAACAACTTTAAGGTTTAAAGCCCGTCTGCCATACGGCTTTGACACCCTCGCAGAAGTCGTAGAGGATATGGCGTCCCTGAATACGGCGACCGGCAGGGAGGAAACCGCAGACGATGCGGGTGATGTGGCGGCGGATGTTGAATGTCTTCGGGTCATCCACCCCGATGCTCTCTACACGAAGACTGAAACGGCCGATGCCAGGGAGAATGACCGTCTGCCCCTCTGAGAGCCTCTGCTTCAGGATATCCTGCAGTTCCGTCACTACACCGATGACGGCTCCCTCACCAAAGCCGCTGTTGCGACAAGCTTCAGCGGCTATCTCATCGAGCGTTACCTCACCCTGACTGACTGTTTTTGCAAAATATTTCCCGTAAGAGCTGCTACTCTTGATATTGTTCTTGATAAGTTTGATATGTACTGCCATACTTTCTGTGCTAATTTTTAATTATCTGTCACTATTCGTTTTAATCTATTTAATATCAGTTTGTTATGCCAAGTGACACTTTTTTGTTATCTATCACTGCCATCACTCATAGTAAAACAAGTTGTTTTACTTTCTAAGAAGCTATCTTTTACCTTTGTTAAAGCTATCTGAGCGATAGTAAAACAACTTGTTTTACTTTTTAAGATCATATCTCTTCCACTCTGAAAACAGATCCCTTATTGGTTCGTTTGTGTTCATAACCCATTTTGGTCAACCGCCTTCCAATTTCAACGTCCGTTCCTTTCATAATCGTAAAGGTAGGGAACAGTTTCTCAAGTCGCTTCATGATCAGTTGGAGAGATACGAAGTCTGCATCCTCGGATGTCTCCTCAGGTGCCAGATAGGTGAGGGTTATCATCTGCTCGTAGCTGTTGACCTGCTGGAACAGTTCGTTCTGCTGCATTATACGGGCATTCTCCTCGTCCTCGAACCAGTAGCGGCGGCCCTGCTGCAGCTCAGTATAGAGCTGGGCATAGAGCTGATCGTAGTTGATGAGACCGGTATTGTCAATCTCATCGGCATAGACGCAGATAAAGCGTCGTGAGCCCGTTGGATCAACCAGCGGACGACGGTTGTTGGTGGTGGCGATGAACGAGGCAAACCTCTGGCGCTCTTCCATCACCTTCCCGTATGGCGGACGGAACTTGATGTCGTGTTTTGAAATGAGGTACTTTAGGATGGGCTGCTGATTTTTCGACATGGCGTCAAACTCGTCGATATTGATGAGCGCGTAGCCCGACATGGCGAGGAAGATATCATTGTCGTTCTTCATCGACAATCGGTCGTTGAAATACATCTGCAGATATTCTGGCAGCAGTCGGCGGCAAAAGGTGGTCTTGCCAGATCCCTGCGGACCGATGAGCAGGGGTACGATGGCATTGCCATGCTGACGGTCCTTGCCCATCCACTGGGCTACCATCGAGAGCATCCAGGTATGGAAGTCGTTTTTCCAGTGATTGTTGTCGGTCTTTACCCGTCGGGCCAGTTCACCTACATAGTCGTGCTTGCCGTTCCATTTAGGCAGGTGGCGCAGATAGTCCTCCATCGGGTAATATTTGGGGATGAGATTCGAGTCGATATAGCGATTCAAATCCTTGTCCCACGATTCCACCCCCGCCTTCAGCGCCTTGATGGCCATTGTGTTGCGGGCTGCCTGATCCAGCGGCTGGAACCCATATCCTACGGCGTTTATGCGATATTCGGGGGTGCCTGTCATCACGTTGAGGCGCAGGGTATAGTGCTCCTTCATGTAAGCCTCGGTCTTGAAGGCGAGTAGGGCAGAAGGACGGGTAAACTTCATCGGAATGGTCTTCAGAGTCTCTTTGAGGTAGGCGGTCT
>Ga0326511_10005245_pt1 | contig 10237 bp, 17 predicted proteins | sample 0_2496_0518_D_FD_203701 | JGI IMG/M metagenome (GOLD analysis project Ga0326511, IMG submission 203701) | Bovine rumen microbial communities from UC Davis, California, United States - 0_2496_0518 | ecosystem: Host-associated > Mammals > Digestive system > Stomach > Rumen | place: USA... | reverse complement strand
CCGGTTACGCTTTATCTCTACCCGACATTTTTTGCGCTGGCCTTTCAGTGGTGCTCGTTTAAAGGAGCCTATGGTTTTTCAAGTTCCACGATTTTTTCTTCAAACAATTTTCGTCAGTTTATTGCCTCCCTCACAGAAATTTATTTCAACGGTGACAAGTCTTTTTCGCTCAAAGCAAGATTTTTTGGTCTCACTCTTCTTTGCTTTCATTTTGGTCTGACTGTTGGTTGGATTTTCTGGCATTTTTTGGGAAATGCTGGATTTTTGTTCGTTATTGTTCCGGCTGCTATAGTGGTGTGTGGTATATTTAAAAAATAGGGCGTTTCCTGCCCCAGTTGCCACAGGCACCCGGGGCAGGCCGGCTGTTCCGTGGCTCGGTAACCCTCGGTCGTCCGCTTTGCTCCCGACTGGCTTCGCCACCACTCCATAGCCTAACGCAAGGATTTTATGATAAAAGTAGAAGGCTTGTCCTGAAGTTTGACATCATCCACTACCCCACTATAAAATATTTATATGAAAATCGCAGCTACTTATGAAAAAGACACTGGAAATGTCTTCCAGCATTTTGGAAAAACTCAGTTTTTTAAGATTTATGAAATTGAAGACGGAAAAATTCTTTCTTCGGAAGTAATTGATAACGGCGGAAACAGACATCACGAGCTCCCACCGTATTTAAAGAGTCTTGGAGTAGAGACTTTGATTCTCGGAAACCGCGGGCAGGGTGCAATCGATGCAATTGCGGCTTCCGGGCTCAAAGAAATTCCAGGAATCACAGGTTCTGCTGACGAAGATGCCGCTCTTTTTGCCAAAGGTGAGCTTAAAGGAAATTTTGATGCGAAGTGTGACCATCACCACGGCGAGCACCACGAGCATTAATTGACATGCTTTTGGTGGAAAAATGCGTGAAACCGATGTTCTTTCCACAAAAAATGTGCTGCGCTTAATTCAGTCAATTCCTTCTCCAAAGGCTGAGCCGTTCAAGATGTGGCTTGCTCAGGTTGGAAATGACAGACTTGAACGCAAACGATAAACTTTCTCTGGAAATTCGAAATAAAAAATACATGGAGGAATAGTCAAAATGATCAAAATCTACTGCTATGACCGATGCACGACCTGTAAAAAAGCCCTGGCCTGGTGCGATTCAAAGGGCGTGAAATACGAAAAAATTGACATCAAAGGCGACCACCCTGACGAAGCGACTTTGCGGGAATTGCACAAAAAAAGCGGGCTTCCGCTCAAAAAATTCTTCAATACAAGCGGAATGCTCTACCGTGAGCAGAACCTGTCGCAGAAATTGCCCGACATGAGCGAAGACGAGCAGTTCAAACTTCTCGCAAGTGACGGAATGCTGGTAAAAAGGCCTTTGCTCGTAACGGAGAATGCAGTCTGCACGGGCTTTAAAGAAGCTGAGTGGGAGCAAATTTTGCTAAAATAGAAATGTGCAAGGGATAGGAGTAGCGGCGATAGCCGTTGCTTAGAGAGCGCAGCGAACGACGCAATGCAGCGATAGCGGAACTACGGATAGCCCGACCCACGCATGCGTGGGATGCACCCAAATAAATAAGGATAAAACATGATTCAGATTTTTGGAACAAACAAATCTTTTGATACAAAAAGCGCACAAAGATTTTTTAAGGAAAGGAGGATTGCTTTTCAGTTCGTTGACCTTAAAGAAAAGGAAATGAGCGAAGGTGAATTTGACTCGGTTGTGACGGCTCTTGCCCGAGCAGAAGGCGGTCGTGCTGCTGCAATTGAGGCCATGATTGACACAAAATCAAAGGACTACGCTTCGATTGCCTACCTTGACGACAGCGAAAAAGAAGAAAAACTCTTTGAGAATCAGGCCAAACTTTTGAAACAACCGATTTGCCGGAATGGAAAGACAGATGCCACGGTTGGAATGTCTGAAAAAGTCTGGGAAGGATGGAAGTAAATTCCGAAGTGCTTCTAACTTGCATAATTCTTAATAATTTTATATTCCTCAAGCAATTTTTCCACCGTGAAGCGTGCGTTTGCCGGGCTTGTGCTTGGAAGACAGGTGCAAGTAAGTCTGAATTGCTTTTCGTAAATATTGGCACAGTGCTTTTTCCAGAGACTTTCGGCCGTTTTCCCGGTAAAAAAGACATGGCGGATTTTTGAATTTGCGAAAATTTTCGTAAAATCATTCGGAATTTCCTGTTTTATTGAAGAATCAGCGGCTCCCTCAATCTGGCAGCTGGCTAGAACATCCCAAAGGGCGAGATTGTGCCGTAAAATAAAATCTTTTCGTTCGGCGATGGCAGATTCTGTGTCGGGTGAGTTGTTCGGGAGTGAAAGCGTTTCGCCAAAAATAGCCGGAAGAACTCGCCAGAATCGGTTTTGCGGATGCATATAATAAAAGCCAACTTCTCTGCTCGCCGGGGATGGCATTGTGCCTAAAAGAAGCACAGTGCTTTCTGGCGACCAGACCGGGGCGAGCGGATGTGTGACGACTGTGTAGGAAGATTTTTCCATGTGGGGATTATAGCATGAAAATGAGGAAAAACTTTTTAAAAGCTCTAAAATATTCATATGACTTCCAAATTGCTGTGTTATAATAAATCGTGCCATTTATTGATGAAAAAGTTTTGTGGTATGGAAATATCAACTTTTTGGGTTTCATCGAGTCGGAAGAATGTGCCATGAGAATTGTGAACCCAACGATTGCCTCGGAAATTGAGGGGGAGATTGTGAATATGGCTGTTAAAATTAAGCGGCCATAGAGTAATCAACTACGGAAAGTTGCTCCATTCGTTGTTTTGCCGCAGCAATGATTTGCTCCAATTGTTTAACTACATCACCAGTAAAATGAATTTCATCACACATCTCACATTTATAACAAGGAATATTTCTGATTACAAGAACACCCGTTCCCAATTCAACAGCTTCTGTAGTTGTGCTTTTATAAGTCTCGTTTCCACAGCGAATGCATTTCATTTGTTGCCTCCTTTGCGAGTTTTTAAATCAGATTCCCATTTATCTGTACTAGGTACATATGCCGTTATCAGATAAATCTTTTCATCATGCATGCTTACGACTATATGAATATAAACATTTTTTATAGAAAGTCCTAGAATCAGACAACTTGGAAAAGGAAAATCTTTTGGATATTGTTCGATAATTTCACCGTTGTCAATTGCGTTCATAACATCATCAATCGAAATGTTCCGTTCATTTAGCCGAAGTTGTCCATGCAAAGAGATAATGATGTTTTCGCTTCTGTTAATTTTTCGGAAATCTTCAATGGTGTACAAAACAAAATCTCCTAAATAGATTATAGCATAGAATCCATCTTTTTGTGAAAACTTTGTGATGAATTTTGTCTCGGAAATTGAGGGGGAGATCGTGAATCTTCAAAATTAAAAATAGATGGGTGAAAACTCAATAAAAATACAGGGCGTTCCCCAACAGTCGCTTAGGAACGGCTATGCGTCTTTCGTGTCCTAAAAACAGAAAAAAGCCGTGCAACCCATACAGTTTATGAGCAAGTACGACTTTTTTATATCTTTAAACAGAAATGATAATAACTAGAGATAAGTTTAACTTCTTGTGAAAACTTTACTTCCTTGAATTAAAGCGTCTGTTGCGGTATTGTAAATTAGATTTTCAGTTTTATTATCAAAACTTATGGTTATAGAAGTTCCTGTCATTGAATAATTTCCAAGATAAGTATCAAACTTTGATGAATAACTAGACTTGATTATAACATCTACCTTATTTCCTGTTTTAAATACAAGAACTGTAGTGTAAACACCTCCCTCGCCATCGGAATCAGCGTTGGTATAAGTTTTTCCAGAAAGTACAGTCGTACTTTGACTTCCATCTCCGCTATTGTTGTCATCATCATTTGAACATCCAACAAGCGCAAATGTAGCGACTAAAGCGAATAAACAAATCCAGCATTTAAAAATTGAATTCTTTTTCATAAAAGGCTCCTTTACTTTTTTATGTAAGTAAAAACATTTAAAATAAATGTTTTGATGTGAATATAGAAAAAAAATATCTATTTTCAACTATAAAATACTGCTTTTATAGATGTATGTCAATAATATCAGTTTTGTATATCCTTATTTTAGATGTATGAGACATTTAAAACATTGTCATAATATGAGTTATGGAAAGTTTAAGGCAAGTTTTCATCAATAATTTAAAATACTTGAGAAAAAAGAAAGGCTTGCGACAAATCGACTTAGCTCTTGAAATCGGAAAAAGTTCCAACTACATAAATAGCATTGAGAACGGAAAATATTTCCCATCTCCAGAAACTATAGAACAAATCGCAAATTTGCTTGAAGTTGAGCCCATGCAGATTTTTGATAAAAATGGTTGCAAAGAAAATGTCATAAACTCAAAAGGAGAGCAATTTTCGGAAGAATTGACAGAAAAACTATACTCAAAATTGAAAACGGATTTGCACGATTTCTTACGGAAAGATATTTTTGAAGCGTTGAAATGATACTTAATGTCTAAAATAATTTCCGTATACTTCGGAGAGATGAGCATCCTCAAGTGCAAGGGATAGTAGCCGCGCAAAGCGTTCCGAAGCGTAGCGGAGGAATGGAGCGTTAGCGGAACGGCGGATAGCCCGACCGCCTTCAGGCGGTTGCACCCAACCCTATCTCCTTATCCTGTCCAGCGTATCTAAAAATCTTTGCCCGTGCTATAATTTTTCCAGAAATTACCTTAAGGAGATCCCGAAAATGTCCCAAAACCAAAAACGATACCCTTACACTCTCGACAGCGGAAAAATCCGAAAACTCTCAGATGAAGAATTGCGTGTGATTCTCCGTGCTGCGGACGAAATTATTGCGACTGGCGGAAGGTCGATGCTTACTAAGATTCTGAAAGGCTCTAAGGACAAGAAAATCCTGGAATATCAGCTGGATAAAAGCCCTGCGTATGGTGCGTTTTCCGAACTTTCGGCAGAGGAAGTCTCGAATCGTGTGGACTGGGCGATTGAGCACAACTATCTTGCTGTTGAATATTCGAAGAAACTTCCGCTTATTGTGTTTACCCCCGCTGGTTGGGTAATCGAGAAAGAGACTTACACGAACGAGCTTTTTACCAACTTTCGTGAGATTACGAGTGTGATTTCAGATTTGGAGAGGCAAAAGGCTTTCATTGAGATTCTGAAAACCCGGAACCGTCAGGTCATTCTGCTTCTTCTGGATAAAATTGCGGAGAACGGTGACGAAAGTTTTATTCCGCTTCTTGAAGAATGGAAGACCGTTGAAGTAAAGAAAGTTTCGGGCAAAATCGACGGGGTGATAAATCGGATTCGGGGTAAGAACAAGCAAGAACAAGAATAAATATTTGGGCTTTACCCTACAGTCGCTTCGCTCTTTTCGGGTCGGCTGTTCCGCACTTCCGCTGTCGCTTCATTCCTACGCTCTCTTTGTTCGCTTCGGAACTACGGTGCTCCATAGCCTAACGCATCTCCTTAATGTGTACAATCTTATTGTACTCCAAGTGAAAATCCGTAATATTTCTCAATAGCAATTTTCATAGCAGGACTTGTCGTTTGTGTAATGAATTCCAAAGTTTCTTGCAGAATCCCAAACGGCATTCCCGGCTCACAGACAGCCATGCCATCTGTTTTCTCCATTTTGATTACAAGCAACTCATCAATTGAAACTTCATAAAGTTTTGCAAGAAAAACAAGATTATCCAAACGGGGCAAATACTTGCTTTCTGCATTTTCCCAGTTGTAAATTGATTGTGGATTCTCCATCCCTAAAAGTTTTTGAACCTGCGCAACGGTAAAATTGTGACTTTCACGCAAATTTTTGAGATTTTTTGAGGTCGCAGGGACATCAATTACGGGAATTGAGAAATTTGGATTGATTTTGTAAGTTGCCATCATTATTGAAGATAATAATCATTTTCAGAAACGGCAAGTGTTTTGTAGAAGCCTCCGCAGTGAACCACATTTTTTGAGTTTTGTCATTAAGTTAGTAACTTAATGTTTTTCGTTTTCAGGTGATGTAAAATCAGACTATGAAAAACGAGGATATTACCCCGATTTTGGTTGAAAGCAAGATTTTTCTCATTCGTGGCAAGCAGGTGATGGTGGACAGAGACCTTGCGGAACTTTATGGCGTGGAGACGAGAGTAATTAACCAAGCTGTAAAAAGAAATTTGGAAAGATTTCCAGAAGAATTTCGATTTCAGCTTACTTCTGAAGAATACGATTTTTTGAGGTCGCAATTTGCGACCTCAAAGCCGGATGAAGTTTTGAGGTCACAGTCTGTGACCTCAAAAATGGAAAATGATTCTTTAAGATCACAATCTGTGACCTTAAACAGCGAAAATGATTCTCTAAGGTCGCAAATTTCGACCTTAAACGATGAAAACGACAGTCTGCGTGGTAAACATTCAAAATATCTTCCTTATGTCTTTACCGAGCAAGGGGTGGCCATGCTTTCTGCTGTTCTGCGAAGTGAAACTGCTGTTCAAGTGAGCATTCGCATCATGAACGCTTTTGTTCAGTTGAGACATTATGTCAGCTCGCAAATTGTCAAAACGGACGATAAAGCTGAACTTGCAGAAATTCGTCGCTTGCTTCTGCTTCACATCGACCATTGTGACAAAAAGTTCTCCGAGCAGGATAGAAAAATTAGTCAGATTATTAAAGTGCTAAACAATCTGATTGAAGAGCCGAAATCTGAGCGAAAAATCGGATTTAGAAACGATTGATGTAACTGGTCGTAATTTGCGACCAGTTTAAAAATATAACATATCGCAAATTGCGATATGTTAAAAGGAGTTGTACATGGAAATTACAAAAGATGGAAAAATTAACTTCGACAAAGTAATCATCACGCCACTGGAACGATGGATTGATACAGAACTTGAATTGGATGCAATCGTTATAGACTATTTGAATCAACTTGCCGAGAAGTCCAATCAGAGCGTGGATAATGTGGTGAATCACATACTTGCTGACATGATGGCTGAGCATCTGGAACTTTCGGAACTGAACGCAGAAACTTTGCGAAGGACTGCGAAAAAATGCCCTCAAATTTTGCTCGTGGAAAATGGAAAGCCTATTGCAAGGGTGAAAATGATTAACGATAAGGAAGATAATCTTTTTCTTATGACAAAGCAGGACCTACCTAAAGAAGATGTTGTAGAAAAAAAGCACAACTAGTCACAAATTGTGATCGATTGCCAAGTGTAGCGGCAACGGCTTCAAAAAGAAAACGAAGAGCGGGAGAAATTTTACAATGACGATATGGACGAAAAAACACTTTCTCTGATTCAGCAGAAAATAGGTTATCAGTTTACTAATCCTGTACTTCTTAAGCAGGCTTTTGTTTCCCCTTCTCTCTCAGCTGCCACGCAGAACCGGGTACAGAATTATCAGATTCTAGAATTCATCGGTGATGCGGTACTGGGACTTGCTGTGGTTAAGAATCTGGCTCCTGAGTTTTGCCATGTTGATGCTAACGGACAGTTTGTTTCTTCAGCAACAGAAGGTCAGCTTTCGGATGAGAAATCTCGTTTGGTTAAAAATGAGAAACTAGCACATTGCTCAAATCTCCTTGAATTCGATTCTTATCTAGAGCGTGCTCACGGTTATTATTTACATGACAGAAAGAACAAGAAAGGCGATTTGATTGAGTCGGTTTTAGGAGCGGTCGCAATAGATTCAAACTGGAACATGGATATTTTGTCTCGTGTTGCTTCGGAATTGTTAAGATATGATAAAACGGTGGAAAATGTTAGCGAAAAATTGCAGAATTATTGTAAGAAAAACGGGCTGGATTTGCCGACATACTCGTTTTGGAACTGCGGAAGTCGTTATGATTGTGCTGTTTCACTTCAATCTGTTAATAGGTTATTTGTTGGAAACGGCAAGACAGTGGAAGAATCTCAAAATGCGGCGGTAGAATCGGCATATACTTATCTGACAGGGCAGAATGTCACAAAAAAGCAGACTGTTGAACAAACTGGGGCAAATATTTTAAACAGTTCAAAAAAATCTCCGACAGCGGTTGAAATGTTGAACCTAAAATATATCAAAAAAGAAATCGTTCAGCCGAACTATAGTTTTGCGCAAACTGCCGAAAATGGAAAATTGTTTTGGATTTGTACACTAACTCTGAATAACAACGAACACCAAGTTTCGGGAAAAGCAACGACTCGCAAAAAGGCAAAACAAGCGGCGGCAAAGGCAATGTTAGATTTGTTAGAAAAGTCAAAACAGGAAGAAAAATCAATTCAATCGAGAGGAATCGGTTTGTTGAAGAGGGCGATGATTTTAAGGAAAAACTGTTGATATTGATACTTTTATGAAAATAATGTAATACAAGATATAGGCTAGGTATTCTATTGATTATCAAGATTTTACAATTACCTAAAACTGTGGAGAATTTATGAAAAAAAAATATTTTTGTGTTTTATCAGTATTTTTGTTAACATTTTCATTATTTGCAAAAACAATTCCTCTTTCAGCGAAGATTAATGAAAATGGAGAAGTTGAGGTAGACAATTCAAAAGGAAAAGTTGAAGATAGAATTCATATTGATAATAATACGGATTCTGATATTTCAATTATTATCAAAGGAGTTCACAAAAAGAAAGGAATTCTTCATGTTGCATCGGGGTTTATTTCTGCACATGATACAAAATTTATTTCAACCGAATATGAAGACGATTTGGATGACTTCAGAAATTTCATAATCAGTTTAGATAATGGAAAAATTGTCTCTTATACGGCAGAAATGGCTTGGAATGATTTATATTTTGCGGTGAATCAAGTAACTGGCATTTTATTAAAAAATTCTAATGATGAATCAGCTACGGATGAACTTTTAAAATGGAAAAAATTACTTGATTCTGGGGTAATTACAAGAGAAGAATTTGATTTAAAGAAAAAACAACTTCTTGGATTGTAATAATTTTTTCTCTCTTTCAGTATTTTCCATTTTTATGTTACACTACCCGCATGGAATTACCAGAAATCATGCAGCAGCAGGTTTTTGCAGTTGCGGGCGACACACTCAATTCTGAGAAATATGCTTATAAAATCAAGCAGGGGCTTTTGGAGCACGGATATACGGTTCATGCCATTGGTAAGGAGCTTGCCAGCTTTAATGATATTCCTGGCGACATTGACATCATCGATCTCTGCATAAACCCGGTGAAAGGTCTGGCTCTCATTAAGGAATGTAAAAAGTCCTTTAAGTGCATCGTGATTCAGCCGGGTGCAGAGAGTGAGGAACTCCTTTCTTACCTCAAAGAGAAAAATCTTCCGTATATCGAAGGCTGCGTGCTTGTTGGGCTGAGCGTTTATGCTAAGGATAAGGTGAAAAATGACAAATAATCCACAAATTTCTGAGGCTTTGAGTCTCATTGACCGTTTAATTCCTCTCGTTGAAGAGGCAGAAGACAAGCTTAAGAGTGCACGCAACTGGAGTGTCCTTGACATGCTGGGAGGAGGATTAATCACTGACCTGATTAAGCACCACAAGCTTAACGGTGCAGCAAACCTTATGAATGAGGCGAACATGCTCCTGCAGAGATTGCAGCAAGTTCTCGGCTCTGTGAGCATTCCTCCAGATTACCGCATGACGATTGGCGGTTTTTCGACTTTTGCTGATTTTCTTTTTGACGGAGTTTTTGCTGACTCTTACATGGCTTCAAAAATTTTTTCTTCTTTGGATGAAGTTCGGCGGCTCAAGGAAAAGCTTCACATTCTTAAAAATCAGCTGAGGAATTTCTGATGGCGTATGGTGATAATCTGATTTCCGCTGAGGAAATGATAATGACCGCATTCACGAACATTGAGCGTGCGGAAGTCGAAAAAAACAACAAACTTCTCAAAACATGGCGGGTTACGCTGGAGTCAATCCGCTCGAACGCAAAGAACGGAGAGAATCTTGGCGTAAATCTTTATTCACATTCCCGGATTATTGATTTGAAAAACGGAATTCTTCTTGTTGAGGCTGACCACCCTGCCTGGATTCAGACTTTGCGCATTTATCAAAAGTATATTATCACAGGGCTAAAACGGGGCGTTTCTGATGTAAAAATTTCGTCTCTGGCATTCCGTCTTCGGGGCACAAATGTCGAGCTTCATTCCCAGATTAACGAAGAAAAAATTCGTTCGGAAATGGAAGAAAGAATTCAAAAAGAAGAAAAAGCAATTCAGGAATTTGATGAAAAAAATCGGGCGGCCTCTAGCGATTTCGTTACAAATGAAGAAAAATCTTCT
>Ga0326511_10005244_pt1 | contig 10238 bp, 17 predicted proteins | sample 0_2496_0518_D_FD_203701 | JGI IMG/M metagenome (GOLD analysis project Ga0326511, IMG submission 203701) | Bovine rumen microbial communities from UC Davis, California, United States - 0_2496_0518 | ecosystem: Host-associated > Mammals > Digestive system > Stomach > Rumen | place: USA... | reverse complement strand
TCAACTCCATAAAGACAACATTCACGTCTGTTTGGAACGGCATCAAAACCACATTAATGACCGTGTGGAACGCAATCAAGACGTTTATAAGCAACGGAGTCAACGGCTGGAAAAATATACTTTCATCTGCGTGGAACTCAATCAAGAGCACAGCCTCGACCGCATGGAACGCAATCAAGTCGGCTATTACACGGCCGATAACAACGGCATTGGCTACGGTCAAAGACATTGTTCATAGACTTAAAAATCTGTTCCCTTTGAAAGTCGGCAAGATATTCAGCAATTTGAAAATTCCGCATATCAAGGTTAACGGAGGTAAGGCTCCGTTTGGTATCGGTGGAAAAGGATCCGCACCGAGCATAAACGTCGATTGGTACGCACAGGGCGGAATCTTTACACGTCCGACGCTCTTGTCGAACGGTAATAGAATCGCCGGAGTTGGTGAAGCTGGCCCGGAGGCGGTTCTGCCGATAAGCAAGCTACAAGAAATGGTCGATTTCGGTAACGCTCCGGGTAACGCCATTATGCAGCAGCAGACAAGGATCCTATTGGCGATCTATGAAGAGCTTCAAAAAGAGAAGAATTTCAAGGTCGATGGAATTTGGGCGGGTCGTTACGTTAATAGCTTAGTGAGGTGATAAAGCATGAAAGATATAATCCGTTATTACGACAGAAACAACGTGCTCCGTCTCACATTAAACGAATATCCGTATTACTCCGAACCGTCTGATCTAAAGGATTGGATATGGGGCTTCAATGAACAGTTCGGAGTAATCAACACTTTCTATCGTAATAAAACAGAGTACGAGTTAGTCGTCGGAATTGCGGGGGACTATCTCCCGCATCACGACGCACTCTGTGACATTTTCTCGGCGGACGTAATCGCAAATGAACCGGGCTATCTCGAGTTGAGAGGCTGGAGGCTCCCGTGCTACATCGTCGAGGCAACTTATGAGTACGGGTTATCACTCGACAGACAAGCAAAATTCCGTGTTCGCTCCGTCAACTCGACATGGATCCGCACCAACACACGCTCATACAACGGCGTCCCGGGCGGAGGACTCGGAGGCGAGGATTTCGGGCGTGATTACACGTACACGGACGGACTCCTCGGACGTGGTTACAATTACGGCTATTCGCAGCCGGAGTCGCACGCCGACGTTATCAATCTGCCGGGCACGGGTAACGGTTACGAGATCATAGTTTACGGGCCTCAGACGAATCCCGTTATATATCTCAATAACCAGCCGATACAAGTTAACGTTGAACTGTCGGCACAGCAGAGGCTCCATATCGTATCAAACGGATCAGTTAAGACAATCGAAATCCTCAGCGCAAGCGGACAAGCAACGGACGCATTCGTTTACAGAGATAAAAATAACAGCCCGTTCCTAACGCTCGGAACTCACACGGATCTCACTTTCGGTCAGATCCGTTTTGATTTTACGACGATTGAGAGGAGGTCGGAGCCTACATGGACTTGATATTTGTAAGAACAGACGCCGACGGGACAACGACGAGCGGGTTCCTGACAAACTATGAGGCGACGTTTGACGTCTCGACCGATCTCGACTATGTGACTAACAATTTCGAAATCACAATGATGCTTCCGACGGACAAGTCGGGCCTTTTGTGGGCCGAGAACGAGATCAGCACGATAGTCTATGTCGACGGAACCGAGTACGGAGGACTCATATCAGGGTCGGAAATCAGCATAGCAGACAACACTATCAAATACACGGGTCGCACTTGGCGGGGTTGTCTCGATCAATGGATTATCGAACCGCCAACGGGTCAGGACTATTTGGTAGTGTCGGGGAATCTTGCAGACTCGCTCCGATTATTGCCGATGGGAGAATTTATTAGCGTCTCCGATACGCCGTATACGGGCGGGACGTATCAGTTCGCTCGATACGTTACGACGTTCAACGGGGCGACTAATCTGCTCACGGCAGCGCAATCTAATTTGAGAATGGCGTTCCGTTTTGAATCAGACGGGGACTCGGGGACGACTTGGCTCGACGTCGTAGAGGCTCGGGACATGAGAAACACTGTCGAAGTATCACAGGATTACAATGACAAAATCCAACTCACAATAACACGAGACGGGAACACGCCGAGGGAACTTATTTGTCTCGGTTCGGGTGAACTCAAGGACAGAGAGGTCGTTAAACTCTACGCAGACGAGGAGTGGAACATTTCAACAACGCCGATTGCCGGAGCATATCCTGTCGAGGTGTACGACTTCTCAAGCAGCGAGGATCTCACGGCAGACGGGCGAAAGCATTTCCTCGAGCTAATCCATAATCACGAACAAATCGAGGTAACGATTTCAGATTTGGATATAAGACTCTCCGACATAATCGGAGCCAAAGACATATTAACAGGCGAGACAGTTTCCGCCGAAATAACGTCGATTATATGGCGTTGTACAAACTATGGCGACTATCAGGTCGAAAACTACGAGTATAAGACAAGAGTTTTAATGTAGGAGGTTTTTAAATGGGTGCAACAATAATCACCGGGTACACCGGGACGAGGCACATCACGCCAGCTATGGACGCTGCCGTTTATCGCTCAGCGTTCGGATCTGACAGCGTCATTCTTGCGGACGGGAACCAGCTCGAGGGATCCATGCCGTCTATCAATGAATTTCAGATCAGGGACGGACTCGTTTCAATGCAAGGGCATCAGATACAAGTAACACAGGAGACGCTCCCGGTCGATACGTGTGCGAATGGTTATAGCAGAATCGACCTCGTTGTGATGAGGTTCGAGCATGACAACAGCTCACAGATCGACTCCGTTTCGCTCCTCGTCCTCAAGGGGACAGAGGTATCAAGCCCGAACACACCTGTCGCACCGTCGTACAATACGGGCGTCATAGATTCGGGTGCGTCGGTCGTAGATATGCCGTTATATCAGATTAATCTGAGCGGGTCGACCGTCACTTTTTCACAGGTGGCAACGCTGGTTGACAGAACTATCGACAACCTCGGAACGCTGATCGTCGAAGCTGGGACGCTCTCAAGCCTCCCGCAGACGATAACAAACGACGAGATCCATGAGTCACACGTCGTTGTGAATTCTGTTCTCGGTACTCCGTCAGCTCAGACGAGCGATTGGACGGTTACAACAAACGAGGGATCTCTGACAATCTCAGGATCAATCAGCGGATCTACAACGTTAACGTTATATCTCAATATGTCACGATAGGAGGACGATAACAAATGGACAAGTATTTTCTCGTGCAGATCAAACGCACAGACGGAGTAATTGAAAAGGGCGTAGTGGTCAAGGACAACTTTGACGCAGCAAAGCAGAGTTATCACGCATATCTCGGAGCATACGCTTTCGGAAACGACAAGGATAAGGACGGAAACATAAAAACAGATTATGTATTGGTTCAGATCCTCGATAGCAACGGCCTCGGACTCAAGGGCGAAACTTGGGAAAAGAAAGCTGCACCGGAACCGGAACAGGAGGCATAACATGAACAGGATTATCGTAAACAAGTTCGTGGGGGGTACTCCTCAGAAAGGAGGCAAGCGTTAGGTTTGTCTCCGAGACTTCCGAAAGGAGGTCTGAGGTAAGGCTGATAGGAGGTGACTCCTATGGCTGTTAGTACGATAAAAGCCGTGCAGGACACGGGATGGGTGACGCTCGATGCAAACTCAAAGTACAGAGTCCGTAACGGGATATGTACCGTGCAAATCAACGGAGCGTCATTGACCACATCAGCAAAGACATTCGGGCTATTGCCCGAAGAGTACAGACCGATACAAGAGGTCGATTTCCTTTTGAGGTCGGGGCATACACCTTGCCAAGCATACATAACGGGCGGTGGCTATGTTAGGGCAAACGCTTCGAGTTCCTTGAGCAATTGCGGTGGAGCGGTGACTTTTATCGTCGGATAACAGCAAAGCCTTGCCGAGTACGGCATGACATCAACATTACAGACCAATTTGTCTATCGAACACGGAACAAATGCAAACGGAGCGTACTACAAATTCAGTGATGGAACGCTGATATGCACCAAATCCATTACGTTCAATAATGTCTCAATTACAAAAGCATTCGGTGATTGGTACGAATCAACTACAACACAGAACTTCGGAAATTGGGCGCACGCATTTTCAGCTGTTCCCTCTGCGGTTATTCAGAACAACTCTATGGGTAACGGGAAATATGCGGATGTGGAAATGTTAAGTTACGCAACCGCAACCGCCATTGGAACTGCATTCTTGATGCGTCCAACATCGGGAACGCAAAATTGCTCGTTTCATGTAATCGGCATAGGCAGATGGAAGTAAACCTAACGCCATAGATATATGGCAACATCAAAAATTATGTCGAATTCGTTATTTTTATTAAGGACTCAATCATCGGGAACAAGCGCAAGTATAGCCAACAATTCGGGGACTACATTGGAGATAACAGCGACAGCTGTCAGCGGATATACTCCGATAGCTGTTGTAGAGGTCACAACATCGCACTCGCTTGCATGGTTTATTGGCGGCGTAAGCGTGAAACCTTACAACAGCAAGATAACACTGTATGTAAGCAACCGTTCGGGCTCGTCGCAGACGATAAATGCGACATTCCGAATCCTTTATGTAAAAAGCGAATACTTGCGTGTATAAGAAAGGAAAACCAATGAACAAAGGCACTAAAATCCGAACTTTTGCTTTTGCTATAGCTTGCGTCAACCAAGCAATAGCGGGCGTCGGAGCGGTGGATTTCGGCAACGCCACGGCTAATCTGATTTACAACCTTATATCCGTCGCCGTTACCATCATAGCGGGTTCGTTCGCTCTGTACTACAACAACGATTTTACGGTAGAGGGCGAAACGGGGACAAAACTCACGAGGGAGATGAAAGCGTTCAGAGGTGAGACGGTAACAGAACACGTCGAGCCGGATGATGCGGAGGTGAGAGAAGATGGGGAAGAATAACATCGAATTACTCAGATTTGCCGAGTCGTTCAAGGGCAGAGGCGGGTCGATATTTCGCAGTTATTGCGGACTTGGCTCAAAAGATCCGTATTGTTGCGCATTCATAACTTACTTGTTCCAAAAGGGCGGGGACTCCGCTCTTTTTTATGGGGGCAAAAAGGTCGTGTACTGTCCGAACGCTCTCAGCTGGTGCCGTGCGAATCTTGCTATGGTGCCTCTGTATATGGCATTACCGTCGGATATCATCTTTTTTGATTGGCAGCCGAACGGGATCCCTGATCATATCGGACTCGTCAGAGAGCGCAAGAGTTGCGATGCGATCTATACCATCGAGGGCAACACCAGCGGAGGCATAGTCGATTATAAGACTCGTCCGGCTAAATATGTGCTCGGAGTGTATCGTCCGCATTTCCCGGCTACGTTCGACGCATCAAAGAAACTCGTCGTTGACGGCCTTGCGGGATATCACACTATTGCAATTTTACAGCGTGCCCTCGGAGTGACGGTTGACGGCATCCTCGGAAAAGGAACGGTTCGTGCACTCCAAAAGAGAGCCGGCACGACTCAGGACGGACATTGGGGGAACGGAACGAGCCGAGCCGTGCAGAAAATGCTCGGGGTCAAAGCTGATGGATTATTCGGCCCGGACAGCGTAAAGGCTTTGCAGAAGTGGTGTAACAATAAGGTGTTTCCCCAACAAGTAACAAAAGGGGATAAAATCGCTGCAAAGGCTGCCGAATTTGCCTATCCTAACGATACGAAAGAGGCACAATATCCGAGCGGTAAGCCGACGGCTGCATATAAGGCAGCTCTCGATAAGGTTTTTCCGAATCGTTCGAGCTGGGGCGACGCTCCACGCAAAGGGGCAAGCTGTGACGTATTCGTCGGGACTTGCGTCCGTTCTGCTGGCGTTGATGCAAATTTTCCGAGAGGGTTATCCGAGCAGATCCCGTACCTTAAAACGCACTTCACAAACATAGGCTACAAGGGCGACAGATCTATCATTAAACCGGGCGATATCGTCCTGTTTAAACACAGTTCGGGAACGCATATCTGCATAGTCAAGAACAAGAGCCTCCATATCTGCGAGGCAAATTATAAGGACACTTACGGGATAACAATTACCAGCAAATCGGGTATCGATTGGAAATTGAAATATCGCACGGGATCGCAGTATATCAGAATTTACAGAGCGAAATGAGGTGAGGGGAATGACGGATAACATCATAATCGTAGCGGTCGGATTTATAGGGGCGTTGCTGGTCGTCCTCAAACCGTTTCTCGATTTGAATACGAACATCACCGAGTTAAAGACGAGCATCGACAATTTTAAGGCATCTGTCGACAAGTTGGACTCCCGTATAACGAAACACGGCGAGGAAATCGACAAACTCAAAGAGACGGTTGCTGAGCACGGCGTCAGGATCGAAAATCTTGAAAAGAAATAAGAGGTGAATTTAATGGAAAAGCAGACAATAACTTTTTCAGCTAATGAACAATGCTTACAGAAAACCGGGGGCGTCGATTGTTATGCGTCCAACACTGTCGCCTACATCGAGGCCCGTTTCGATCTCGGTGATAATTGGAGCGGTTACGACTCAGTTCGTGCCGTGTGGTTTACGGATTTTGTCGGCGGGATCTCGACCGTGCTCGACTCTGACGGCGTGTGCATAGTGCCTTATGAGGTGCTGACACGCAAGGGTGCCGTAAAGGTCAATCTCGTCGGTTCGATAGCAGACGGGGACGTACTGACAGACAGGCTCACGACTTGCCCTGTTACGGCTGTTGTGGTCAAGTGCAACGCTAAGGTCGCCGGGGCGAACTCAACACCAATAACACCGTCCCAATTTGAACAGTTCGTGGACATCGTTAAGGCAGACGTGGAAAAGGTCACGGGCATGACCGCAACGGCTGAGACGCTTCCTGTGGGATCTGACGCTACTGCATCGTACTCGGACGGGGTGCTGGCTCTTGGAATACCGAAGGGTGACAAGGGCGAAGAGGGCGCTACGGGTCCAGAAGGTCCACAAGGTCCGAAAGGTGACACGGGTTCCACAGGTCCACAGGGCGAACGAGGCCCACAGGGTATACAGGGCGAACAGGGACCTAAAGGCGACAAAGGTGACAAAGGTGACACCGGAGCAACGGGACCGACGGGAGCAACGGGGCCACAGGGTCCACAAGGTGAACAGGGGATTCAAGGCGTACAAGGGCCGACAGGACCACAAGGACCAGCGGGTGCAGATTATGTTCTGACTAACGCAGACAAAATAGAAATCCGTGATGCAGTTTATGCTCTTATAGAACCAGCAGAGGGGAGTGATTATTAATGGGAATCAAAACAGTACAAGACACATCACTTACATCGGTAGCGAACGCTATCAGAGTTAAAGCGGAGATATCAGGCACACTTGAATTTCCTGATGAGTTCGTATCAGCTATACAGAACATCTCGACAGGGATAACACCAAGTGGCACAAAGACCATAACAGAGAACGGAACATACGATGTCACAAACTTTGCATCGGCAGATGTAAATGTCAGCGGTGGCGGTGCGAGCAATCTCGTAGAAGGAACATTCACAACAGGTTCGTCCGCTGGTACAGGCACAGTGAATGTGCCGTACACAGGAAGTGGCTATCCGCTTATGGTGGTAGTTGTGGTTGATGGCGGTGCGTATGTGCCTGACACAACTTGGTACAACAGTGTGCAGAGGTATGCTGTCGGTCAGTGGACTATGACCAAGTCGGATTTCTCATCAGCTCCGACATACGCAACAACTGGCGCACAGAATAAAGGCGTTGTATGCTCAATATACAAGAATAGCACATCGAATCCGACAACGTACACAAGGAGTAGTTCCATGAGCAATACCGTGTACTCATCGGAGGCTGCAACTGGCAATACGTTGGATGTTTGCAAGCTGATGACAGGTAACGTGCTTTCGTACTATGTAAATACATCGTCATATGGCTTATTGCCGAACACGACATACAGGTATTTTATCGTTTATTCATCGTAAGGAGGTGTTATGGAAGAAAAGAGCAAAATTGAAGCGTACAAAGAACCTGTGCCATATATTGTGTATGAGGGTACAATGGTAAGATTTGAGCGGACAATCAGGATACCTGACAGTGTAACGAGCATAGGTAGCAATGCGTTCAGCTCTTGCCGTTCACTTGCATCACTTGCATTTGAACCAACAAATCCACCAACAGCAGGCTCAAGTGCATTCAACAACTTGCCATCCGACCTTGTAGTCTACGTTCCTGCAGGAACGCTGTCTGCATATCAGTCGGCTTCGAACTACTCAAGCATATCAAGCAAGATGGTGGAGATGAGTGCATAAAAAAATCAGAAGTGTGGGGCGAAATACTTGCCCCACATAACATAGGCGGACCGGAGACGATTCGCAAGGGATCACCTCCTCTTACATAACAAGAAGGCCCGGGGAATGTTCCTCCGGGCCTTTTTGCGTGGTGATAATTTGAGTTTGCGAAACAACAATTACACCGCTATAAACATGATTTGTAACGCTCGACCAATTTGTCGACGAGTTTGTTGATCCCAGCGGGGCCGGTGATCCTGTGCTTTTCGTCGTTGATCATCATCCATTTTACGTCCTTTGTATATTTCAACTGATAAAGAACGTTATCTCCGACAAATGCCGTTAATGGCTGCCCCGGCTCTCGTTCGTACTCGATTCGACCTGTATCGCAGCCCTCATCGTCCAACAAGGCACAGGCTCTCTCAACGGCTTTCATTTCGTTATCAGAACAACCGAGATCGCTCAGGACGCCATAATCCGAGAAGAAAAGACCGAGACGTTCTGCGTTCTCTTGTCTGTCTTTTTCGGCGTCTGCTTTCCATCGTCTCTGATTGTATGCGTCCGCTCCGTCTTTGATATCGTCCCAGCTATAAAGGGAGCCCGTCATAACTAACGTCTTATGGTCAAAGCCGAGGGCGTCGGCACATTTAAAACAGATATAAGCGTCTTTTAATTTGATTTTTCCACGGGTCAGGAACGATCCGTTACAATTAATACATTTTGCCATAACGTAACACCTCCGAGTTGAGTATACCATAGACAAGGGCAAGAAATTTAAAAAATTGGCTCGGAGTCATTGACAAAGGATAATGTGAAGCGTAATTTAGATATAGGTGATTACGTATCTATAACAAATTGACAGTTATTTTCTCGATAAAACCGTTTTCAACTATTCCGAAAATTATGAAAAACGGAATAGTTGAACGTTTATTAAGAAAATAACCGAATAGGGCAGATACATAATCACCTCGAAATCGCAAGAAAGAGAGGTGATTTTTTTAATGGCTTGCGAGAAGTTCAAACAGTACGCCATCGTTCGGAGTGACTCGGCAGAGACGTTTGAGGACAATCTCAATGCAAGGATGTTCGAATTACGAAACGCAGCACCTGAGGTTCTTTTCAACGAGCACGGGCGGACGCTGACGGCAACGATCGAGTACATCGCTACAAAAGAACTCGAAAAGGTCGAGAGGGATCCCGTAACAGACGGAATAATTCTCACCTGTGCCGATTGCCCATATTGCGAGTACATCACAAAGCGGGACGGGTCACCGGATATGAGGGCAAAGACGAGGAATTGCAAGTTTGCAAAGTACGGGAGAGTTTACCCGAATCAGGACGCTTGCATCTTGCTATATCAGTTGATCATGAACGGAGGTGCGAGAATATGCTTAACAGAATCGGAACAATAATTTACGGCATCGGAATAGTTCTCTTGATGCTCGGAGCAATGGCAGCAGACAGCCCGTCGTTACTCGCTCCGTTTTCTCTGATCGCAGCCGGGGCGGGTTGCGTATATGTCGGGAGGAGGTTCAGCAATGATGAAGATAGATAGCGTAAAGGATCTCGTCTATATGACACTCAGAACGGAGCCAGCGACAAGGAACAGCGACAGGGTACTAATCTATTCCATTTATAAGAAGTTCGGCGTAAACGATGGGGAATCATTTGAGGACGTTCTTTTCAACGAGGATCTCCCGAGTTTCGAGACAATCAGACGAGCACGTCAGAAAGCACAGGCCGACTTTCCGAATCTCAGAGCGGACGAAACCGTCGAGGCGTTCAGATCTGAGAGAGAGGCCGAGTTCAGAGAGTTTGCGAGAGGAGTATAACGATGAATAGCGCAAAGACAAGGGGCATGATGCTCAATAACAAAAGAGACTATGTTGCAATGCTCGGGGAGGTCATGTCCGTTATGGACGATTTCGGTTCGATCGAGTATGCGAACAGTTAC
>Ga0326511_10005243_pt1 | contig 10238 bp, 9 predicted proteins | sample 0_2496_0518_D_FD_203701 | JGI IMG/M metagenome (GOLD analysis project Ga0326511, IMG submission 203701) | Bovine rumen microbial communities from UC Davis, California, United States - 0_2496_0518 | ecosystem: Host-associated > Mammals > Digestive system > Stomach > Rumen | place: USA: California... | reverse complement strand
GGTGCGTGCCGGATATAACTTCTTCTCCGGCTTCAGTTACAAGGATGACGTAAAATACCGCGCCAAAGGTCGCGCTACGGAAGAGACCGAAGTGGAGGGAAAGATTCATTTAGGCACCGCCAAGCTACTGTTCGACGTTTTCCCGTTCAGGAACTCTTCATTCCATGCCACTGCCGGTTTCTATATCGGCACCGATGAGATTATCACCGCTCAGAACAACATCCCCGTTACCGCGTTCGACTCTGGCGAGGGTCTGCTCATTGGCGACTACATCGTTGGCTTCGACAAGGACGGTATTGCCAAGGCAACAATTAAGACCAACTCGGTCCGCCCATACGTCGGCATCGGTATCGGACGTTCCGTACCCCGTGGGCGCATTGGTGTCAGCGGTGACCTGGGCGTGATGTTCTGGGGCAAGCCTAAACTCTATGAGAAGCAGACGGGTAATGACATCGAAGTAACCAAGAGCGACCTGGGCAGCGACAGTGACAAGTATTTCGACATTATGTCGAAGATTACAGTGTGGCCCGTGCTCACCGTCCGCGTGTCAGGCAGAATATTCTGAGTTGAAATTTAAAAGTTAACAATTAGTAATAATCACTACAATGAAAAAAATCATGATGATGGTGACCATAGTAGCCACCGCCCTTTTCACCGTTACTGCCTGCGGCAGCGACGACGACAACAACAGTTCAAGCAGCAGCAACAGCGGCACCACGGTAACGCTGACCGCTCCTCCCTACAAGAATGTGGCCACGGCACTGACATTGGCCAACAATACAGAAAACATCCGCGATCTGCGACTCATGGAGAGCGGCGGCTATATGCTGAGCCGCGAGGTGGCAGCAGCCCGTGCCACCCGTGCCGGTGGTGGTAAGACTTTCGAGTTTGGCAAGTTCACCTATAGTGGTGGCGTGTTCACCCTCGACAACGGTGCAAAGATCACCATCACGCCAGGTTCCGGCAGTAATTACAACGTGAAGATTCAGTGGAAAAACGGCACCACCATTGAGACCACGGCCATTGCCGACTTGTCGGCTTCAGTGACCGCCGGCACACAGACCGACAACCTTTGCAGCCGTCCCTGGACCATTGAGGCCCTCCGCATCAAAGGCACCTACAACGGTATCAACCTGGCAAAGGACTTTACCGGCCCCATCAACCTGGCAAATGTAAAAGCATGGTATGAGAGCAACTACGGCACGCTGAAGGACAAGTTCGACGACAACTGCATCATCAGTGGCATCTACTTCGACTCCAAGGGCCTGTTCGCCATCAACTACGAGAACCGCGACTCCGACGTGGGTGTATGGCGCTGGACGAGCATGAACAGCGGCGAGCTGAACTACAGCTGGTACGAGCCCGCCACAGCCATCTCGCTCTTCACCGGTGCTGCTGCCGTAGAGTTCACCCAGAGCCCCGAGAAGTGCAAGCTTACGCTCAAGGGTAAAGTCGACAGCACTGACCTGGAGTTTATCTTTACCATGAAGTAAAGAGAACCTTTCTGTTTTATCATCATACCCAAGAGAAACAGCGCGCGATTTGAAAAAAACGCGCGCTGTTTCTTTTCGTTTATCGTTCTTTTTTGTACCTTTGCCACCGCAAAGAGACGCAAACATAATAAAAACAGAACTAAAGACATGAGAATACAGATTATCAACGGCCCTAACCTGAATCTGCTGGGACAGCGGGAACCGGGCATTTATGGCAGTGAGTCGTTCGACGGCTTCCTGGAGCAACTGCGCCAGAAGTATCAGCACATACAGATAGACTACTATCAGAGCAATATCGAGGGCGAGCTGATCAACAAGATGCAGCAAGCGGGGTTCTTCGACGGCTACGACGGCATTGTGCTCAACGCCGGTGCCTATACGCACACGAGCGTAGCCCTGCACGACTGCATACGCTCGCTGCGCTGTCCGGTGATTGAGGTGCACATCTCCAACGTGCATCAGCGCGAGGAGTTCCGTCACCACTCGTTTATCTCCAGTGCCTGCAAGGGCGTCATCTGCGGCTTCGGCCTCGATAGCTACAGGTTGGCGGTGGAGGCGCTGACGAATGGACATTGACAACTACATCCTCGCTCACACGTCGCCGGAGCCAGACTACCTGTACCGGCTGTGGCGGGCCACCAATGTGCACACCATCCACGGGCGCATGGCCAGCGGTCACCTGCAGGGGCGGCTGCTGAAGATGTTGGTAACGATGATTCGCCCGAAGAACATCCTGGAGATTGGCACTTTCAGCGGCTATTCAGCCATCGCCATGGCCGAGGGGTTGGATGATGAAGGCCATCTCTACACATTTGAGATTAACGACGAGATGGAAGACTTCACCCGACAGTGGATAGAGCAGTCGCCGGTGGCTGATAAAATTACCTTCGTCATAGGCGACGCCATGACCGAGGCACCGCGGCTGGGCGTAGAGTTCGACATGGCGTTTATCGACGGCGACAAGCGTACCTACTGCGAGTGTTACGACACAGTGTTGCCACTGCTGCGCCCGGGAGGTTTTCTCATTGCCGACAACACACTGTGGGACGGCCACGTGATAGACCATGCCTACGACCACGACCGTCAGACGCAGGGCATAGAGCGGTTTAATGACTACGTGGCACGCGACCCCCGCACGGAGCAGGTCATCCTGCCCCTACGCGACGGACTGACGCTCGTTAGGAAGAATGAAGAGTGAAGAATGATACGTTATACCAAACGTGAGGAGATATGGAATGCGGCGTCGCACGGCGGCGGCATCGTGCTGGGGGTGGTCATGGGCGTGATCTTCCTAGTGTGGGTGTTCCGTGATGACAACGACTGGGCGCGCGTGAGCGTCATCCTCTACCTCTTCGGTATGCTTGGCTCTTACATCACCTCCACGCTCTACCACTCCATTCGCCACCACTCCAAATGGAAAGAACGCCTGCGCCGGTGGGATCATGCCGCTATCTACTGGCATATTGCCGGCAGCTACTCGCCGCTGACGCTCGTTGCCCTCCGCCAGCAGGGCTACTGGGGCTGGGGGTTGTTCGTGTTTGTATGGCTCTGCGCCATCGCCGGCACCATCGTCAGCTTCATCCGCTTGAAGGAGCACTCCAACGCAGAGACGCTCTGCTTCGTAGGCATGGGGCTTAGTGTGCTTGTAGCTTTCAAGCCGCTGATTGATGCTGTCTCTACGGCCGCCGTCGTATGGATTATTGCCGAGGGCGTATGCTATATCACTGGTGCGATATTCTACTCGCTTAACAAGCGTAAGTACATGCACTCTGTGTTCCACTTCTTCGTTCTTGCCGGCTCCATGTGCCATATCATTGCCGTCTGGGACATGCTCATGGATTATCTCTGACACAAAAACATATTACGAACTATGACACTGACAGTCTTCCGAAACACACCACAAAGGCCTATACTCTGGGCTTTATCATTTCTCTTTTCTTATTTCTCATTTCTGATTTCTCCAGCCCAGCCTCTGGCCTTCCCCGGTGCCGAGGGCTTTGGCAAGTTCACCGTAGGCGGACGCGGCGGACGGGTCATTGCCGTTACCAACCTCAACGATGACGGCCCCGGCAGCCTGCGCGATGCCGTCAGTCAGCAGGGAGCGCGGACGGTCATTTTCCGCATCAGCGGCACCATCGAGCTGCTGTCACCCCTGCGCATCAATAATGACAGCATCACCATTGCCGGACAGACGGCTCCCGGCGACGGCATCTGCCTGAAGGATTATCCGCTGGTGGTCAATGCCAGCGAGGTTATCGTGCGCTACATGAGGGTGCGCGTGGGCGACAAGATGGCCCGCGACTACGACGCCCTGAGCGGTGGCCGCTACGGGCAGCACCACGTCGTATTAGACCATGTGTCGGTAAGCTATTCCATTGACGAGTGTCTCTCTATCTATAAGACCCGCGACATGACCGTGCAGTGGTGCCTGGTGAGTCATTCGCTGAGCCGCTCGCGACATACCAAAGGCGCTCACGGCTTCGGCGGCATCTGGGGCGGCTATAACGCTACGTTCCACCACAACCTGCTGGCCAACCACTCAAGCCGCAACCCCCGCTTCTCGTCGGTGGAGGGCACCAAGAATGTTGACTATCGCAACAATGTTGTCTATAACTGGGGCTTCAAGTCGGCTTACGGCGGCGGCCGTCACGGCGAAATCAACATGGTAGCCAACTACTATAAGCCAGGTCCCGCCTCGCAGCACCACCGGCTGCTCGACGTGGCCGACGACGGCACAGGGCGCTACTATCTGGAGGCTAACGTGATGGAGGGCGACGATGCCGTAAGCCGCGACAACTGGAGTGCCGTGGGCGGGAAGAAGCCCGACTCCTGTCATGCTGATAAGCCGTTCGCCTTCATGCCGATAACACCACACAACGCCCGTGAGGCCTATGAGGCCGTGGTGGCGAGCGTAGGCTGTAGCCATCGCCGCGACAGCTACGACCGCGAGGTAATCCGCCAGATGACTGCCGGCACGGCCACCTGGGGTCGCAACGGCATTATTGACACGCCCGAGGAGGCCGGCGGATGGCCCGTGTTACAGCAGGCCCCCGCACCGCAGGACACTGACGGCGACGGCATGCCCGACGCGTGGGAGCAGGCTCACGGTCTGAATTCTGACGATGCCACCGACGGCATCCTCTGTACCCTCAGTCCTGACTACACAAACCTCGAAGTTTGGATAAACTCCCTTACCTCCCCTAACTCCTTCTAACTCCTTCCAACTCCTTCTAACTCCTTCTAACTCCTATGAAAATTTGCGTGTTTTGTTCGGCTAACAGCCAGATAGCCCCAGAATATTTCACTGCCGCCCGCGAACTGGGGCTTTGGGCGGCAAGTAACGGCCACACCATTGTCTATGGTGGTGTGAACCAAGGACTGATGGAGTGTGTGGCGCAGGCCGCCCATAAGGCAGGCGGCACGACCATCGGCATAGTACCAATGATTGTAGAGAGGCGTGGTCGCACCAGTCAGTTTGTCGACGTGGAGATTCCCTGCGACAACCTCAGCGACCGCAAGCAGCTGATGATGGACCAGAGCGATGTGTTCGTAGCCCTGCCCGGCGGCATCGGCACCCTCGACGAGGTATTTACCGTTGTGGCCTCAGCCACCATCGGCTATCATCAGAAGTCTGTCATACTATATAATGTCGGCGGCTTTTGGGACGCACTCCTCACCACCCTCGACGACCTGCAGCGCCGCGGCATGATTCGTGGTGAGTGGCAGCAGTATGTCAAGGTGGCAACCTCTGTTGATGAATTGCAAGCGATGGTTGTCTGAGGGTTCTCAGAGGACGATAGCCGTTTATGTGAGGTAGCCCTGCCGCCGCAGTTCGTCGGCAACGGTGCAAAGCTCATTATACCACTCACGGCCAAAGCGGCGGATGAGGGACTCTTTCAGAAACACGTAAACAGGCAGGTCAAGGGCCTTACCCTTCTCGCGTGCGTCGGCACAGATTGTCCATTGGTTATAGTTCAGGGCTACGGTGCCATCGCTGAAGCGCTTCTCACGGATAGGATAGAGCGCACAGCTGATGGGTTTGCAGAAGCGCGTAGCCCCCCGGCGGTAGGCTTTCTCAAGGGCACACAGGCAGTTGTCGCCGTCGTAACAAGTAAACACACAGTCCTTACCGCCGACGATGCTGGTCACAAGGTCGCCCTCCTGGTCGGTGTAGGCCACGCCCTGTTGGTCAATAATACTCTGCGCCTGTGCCGAGAGGTCGGGCCATACGGTGTCGAGGGCATCTTCTATGCCGCCAATCTCGTCAATGGTTACCGGCGCACCGGCATCGCCCTCTATGCAGCATACACCGCAACACTTCTCGTAGTCACAGCAGAACCGTTCTGTGAGTATCTCCGACGATATAAGCACGCCGGCAATGTCTAAGATGGGGGGCAGTTTCATATTTTCGATTTACGGATTTTCGATTTACGGATTTTCGATTTACGGATTTTCGATTTACGGATTTTCGATTTACGGATTTTCGATTTACGTTTTCGGATTACGTTTTCGGATTACGGATTTTCGATTTACAATTTATTACCTCTACTGAGAAGCGGTAGCAAATTCTTCATTCTTCACTCTTCATTCTTCACTCTTCACAGAGCTTTGCTCAGCGAAGCGCCTACCACTCGATGGGGTCTATGCCCTGCTGACGCAGGTATTCGTTGCAGCGCGAGAACTGATGCTGTCCGAACCATCCGCCACGATTGGCGCTCAGCGGCGAAGGGTGCACGCTCTCCAGGACGAGGTTCTGCTGGCGGTCAATCATGTAAGCCTTGCCGCGAGCATATCCGCCCCAAAGCATGTAGACCAACTGCTGGCGATGTGTGGCAAGGGCGCGGATGGCGGCGTCGGTAAACTGCTGCCACCCTAAGCGGGCGTGGCTGTTGGCCTGATGGGCACGCACGGTGAGCGTAGCGTTGAGCAGCAGCACGCCTTGCTCAGCCCAGCGCGTCAGGTTGCCGGTGGCAGGGATAGGGGTGCCCAGGTCGTCGTGAATCTCCTTGAAGATGTTCTGCAGCGACGGCGGATAGGGTATGCCGTCTTGCACGGAAAAGCTCAGGCCGTGAGCCTGACCAGGCTCATGGTACGGATCCTGGCCAATGATGACAACCTTCACCCGGTCAAAGGGGCAGAGGTTGAAGGCATTAAACACCAAGCGTGCCGGAGGGTAGCAGGTGGCCGATGTGTATTCCTGACGCACGGCGGCCGTCAGTTGCTGGAAGTAAGGCTTGTCAAACTCCTCGGCCAGCTGCGATTTCCATGTAGGTTCTATCTGTACATTCATCTCACTTATCAGTTATTACTTATCACCACATCAGTGCATTGACCAGCCGCCAACTCTAATGTCTGCTTTTGGCCATTATATAATAAGGTGACGCTACCGCCAGTCTTGGCCTTGATGGTGCAGGCTGTCACCTTACCCTCACGCCAGGCAAAGCTCAGCTCATAGCCGCCACGGGCGCAGAGTCCGCTGACGCTGCCCTCGCTCCATTGCTGCGGCAGGGCGGGCAGCAGGGTGATTTCCCAGATGATAGGTGATGGGTGGTGGGTGATAGGTGATGGTTGCGACGTGGCAGCAGCGCTTTGCATCAGCATCTCACACACGCCGGCGGTGCCGCCGAAGTTGCCGTCAATCTGGAAGGGTGGGTGCGCGTCCATCAGGTTGGCATAAGTGCCGCCGCCATGGCGGGCGCCCTCGTGCTTGTCGTCTTGGGCGTCGGTAAAGCTGAGCAGCGTGCGGTAAGTGTCGTAAGCCTTGGCGGCATTGCCCAGTCGTGCCCACAGGTTGATGCGCCATCCCGTGCTCCATCCCGTGGTCTTGTCGCCTTTCTGTATCAGCGTCTGCTCGGCGGCCTTCATGAAGTCTTCCTTGCTCAGCTGGTTAGGCACAGCCAGCACGGCGTTGTCGGGCAAGTGTTTCAACTCCAGATAGTGCTGCCCGGGGTAGAGGCCTATCAGGTGGCTCTGATGGCGGTGCTGCGGGTCGAAGTCCTGCCAGTCATAGTACCACTCGTTCAGGTCGCCGTCCTTGCCTACGGTGTAGGGGTGCAGCTTCAACATCATGAATACCAGTTTCATGCGGTAGGCCGTCAGTGCGCCGATGGCCTGGCTCAGCATCTGAGTCTGCGCGCTGTCCGCCATCTGTGCCTCCACAACGGCGCTCATATTGTTGATAGCCTCGGTGGTGGCCTTGCAGGTGTTGTCAAGCAGCTCGCGTATGATGGCCAGGTCGGCGGTGCCGCCGTAGCAGGTCATGCCGTGGTAGCCCTGGTCGTTGACATATTCATTCTCGGGCGACGTGGAGGGTGCCGTTATCAGTTCTTTCTTGTTCTTGGGGTTCTCTATGAGCCAGTCCATGCAGAAGTCGGCGGCACCCTGCATCAGCGGCAGCGCCGTGGAGTAGAGGTATTTCATGTCCTGGGTGTAGAGATAGCGCTCCCAGAGGGTATTCACCAGCCAGGCGCCGCCAAGGTTCCAGTTGGCCCATTCGGGCTTCTCGTTCTTCTCGCCTACGGGGTTGGTCATGGCCCAGAGGTCGGAATTGTGGCTCGAGCACCAGCCGTTCTCTATACCGTAATAGTTGCGGGCGGTGTGGCGGCCGTTAGTGGCCAGCGCCCTGACGAAATCGTCCAGCGGCTCAGCCATCTCAGCCAGATTGGCCACGAAAGCGGGCCAATAGTTCTCTTCCAGGTTGATGTTCACCGTGTAGTTGCCGCGCCAGGGTGACCAGAGGTAGGGTGTCCACAGTCCCTGCAGGTTGGCGGGCACACCCTTGGTGCGCGACGAACTGATCAATAGGTAGCGCCCGTACTGGAAGTAGAGCTCCTCTAAATAGCGGTCGTTACGTCCATCATTACCCAGACTGCCGCTGCTCGCACCGTTCTGCTTGCCGCCGTTCACGCCACTATATTGCTTCAGCAACTGGTCGGTAGTGCCGTTGTAGACCTGGTGATTGCCTAACTTCAGCTTCACGCGGTCGTAATATTGGCGGTAATCGGCAATATGGCGCTGGCGTATGTCGTCATAACTGCTGCCGTGCAGGCGCCTCAGGTCATCGGCAGCCAGTGCCTGGTAGTCTCTGCCCTCAATGACAGGGTGCTTGTCGAAACCGTTGAAGCTCGTCTCGTTGACCACGTAGATGGTAGCCTCGCGGGCGCCGCTGATGGTCAGCGTAGAGTCGGCGCTGGTCACCCGCCCGTCGGTCTGTACGCTCAACAGGGTGCAGAAGTGGATGCTCTGTTCAGCATCGCCGGTAGCGTGGCCGGTCATGGTGAGGGTGGGTGAAGGATTGAGGGTAACAGTGTGGGGCACTTGCGAGGTCAGCGCCAGGCGCACGTTGATGTCGCCCCTGAGACGAATGGCTATTGTGCGGTCTGGGTTGGAGGCCAGATACTGGCGTGTCATTTGCCGTCTGCCACGCCGGTAGCTGTCGCTGACAATGGCCGAGTCGAGGCTGAGGCTGCGCCGGTAGTCAGTGATTGCGCCGTCGTTCAGGTCGTAGAGATGCAGCGTGCCCAAGGGCTGGTAGAACTGCGAGTTAGGTCCCTGAACCTTGAGCTGCAGGGAGTCGGCCGCGGCGTAGTCCTCGCGGAAGAGTGCCTCGCGAATCTTCGGTATCCACTCGTGGGCTCCGGCGTCGAGATTGGAATCTACGGGCTTGCCCGTCCACAGGGTGATGTCGTTCAGGTGTATCACGTTGTCGTCAGCACCGCCATAGACCAGCGCCCCCAACTTGCCGTTGCCTATAGGCAACGACTCCTCAAAATAACGGGCCGCCTGGTCATACTGCAGCCCCATGGGCAGTTGCTGAGCCACGGCACTGAGCCATGAGGCCGCGAACAGGACAAAAAAGAAGTGTTTCTTCATACTTTTTAGGTTTGTGCTTGCAAAGATACAAAAAGTTTTGTATATTTGCGCCAAAAAGAAGAAAAAACGTTTATACTATGCTGCCATTAAAGACATTGAATGACATGACCCGCTTCCTGCAGCAGCGGGCCGACCGTAAGCGTGTGGCCGTCGTCTGTCCCGGCGACGCCAGCACGCGCTATGCCGTGGAGAAAGGACAGGAGATGGGATTTATCGAACCCATCTATGTTGACGGCGACGACAAGGAGGAGTGCGCCCGCCGCGCCGTTGCCTTGGTGAAGAGCGGCGAGGCCGACATCCTGATGAAGGGCCTTATCAACAGCGACATCGTCCTGCGGGCCATCCTCCATCGCGAGACGGGCATCCTGCGCCCCGGCCATGTGCTGACGCACATCGCCATGGCCGAGATTCCCAAGTACGAGAAGCTGCTGTTCTTCACCGACGCGGCCGTCATGCCCGTGCCCACCAAGGAGCAGCGCCGACAGCAGGTGCACTATGTCAACTACGTGTGCCACGCCTTAGGCATCGAGGAGCCTCGCATATCGCTCATTCACTGTGCCGAGAAGGTGAGCGAGAAAACCTTCCCCTATACCAAGGACTATCTCGACATCATCGCCCTAGCGCAGAGTGGCTACTTCGGCCGCTGCATCATCGACGGTCCTCTGGACCTGAAGACCTCGCTCGATGCCGTCAGCCTCCATGAGAAAGGCATACGCTCGGCCATCGACGGACAGGCCGACGCGCTGATCTTCCCCGACATCGTGGCGGGCAACGTCTTCTACAAGACGCTCACGCTCTTTGCTTACGCCAAGACCGCCGGCGTGCTGCAGGGCACCATGAAGCCCGTGGTGATGCCCTCGCGCGCCGATAGTC
>Ga0326511_10005242_pt1 | contig 10239 bp, 11 predicted proteins | sample 0_2496_0518_D_FD_203701 | JGI IMG/M metagenome (GOLD analysis project Ga0326511, IMG submission 203701) | Bovine rumen microbial communities from UC Davis, California, United States - 0_2496_0518 | ecosystem: Host-associated > Mammals > Digestive system > Stomach > Rumen | place: USA... | reverse complement strand
GGCGCGGGGTGCGTTATCCGGTTTCCGCAAGTCCTGGAACCAGATACCCGATTTAATCTTAAACTGTTCAATATATGGGCGCCCATTTGTCGCATAGACAAACGGCACCTTATATTTACCATAGGTTCCAACAACATACTGCTGATCGCAGTCTTTGATGTGGCTGGCGTATTCCTTTGCCTGTCCGTCCAATGCGGAAGGAATGTCCTTGTGTTCCGCCTTGGCTTCGATGATGCCGACCAATTTCGTACCAATAAACTGGGCGTAATCCGCATAACCGTTCTGATATACGCTGGAATCTGTCGGCCATTCGGAAATGATATAGTTATGACCTTTCTCCGGTCGGTAGCCTTTGGCGTAGGTAATTTCCTTAGAATCTACTTCCCAGCCAGCCGTACGCAGTTTCTGGTCAATGATATAGCGTGTTTCTTCTTCGGATTTTTTGGACTTGGCGGCAGCTTCATGGGATTGTTTACGACGCTCTTCTTTTGCGATAACAGGAGCTTCTTCTGCCTGTTTGGCAGCCTGTTCCGTCAGCAGCATTTCTTCCTGGGTAGGAGTCTCTGCCGCCGCCTGTAATGGCGCTGGCTGAGGCTGTTCTGTTGGGAGAATAAAGGGTTTGTTCTGATACTGCCAGTCGCCATATACCTGCATGAACCATTCGCTGAGACGGTAAGCCATACGCAGACATATTTCCGCATCATGTTCGGAATCATAATTCTCATGGGCAGCCCGGTTACCTTTTTTACGCAGAATATGAAGAATGTCTGCAAAATCTGCTTCAAGGATGCCCTCGTCTTCCAGCGCTTTGATCCGCTTTGCTGCGTTCATTTCAGGGTCAACGCTTATCTTCTCATAACCGAAGATCAGATTAACGACCGTCTCCCCTAACATACGCAATTTAATAAGGCAGGAGTTGGAATCGCTGTACAAATACTGCTCTGCCAGCGAACCAAACTTTGCCAGTATCGGGAACTTAGTTTTCAGAAAAGAGAAATTTTCTGCCATAGTGACCGCCCGTCCTTTAATGGTTTTGAATCTTCCTTAATTTATAATTATATCATTTTTTACGGACATAAAAAAGAACCTGCCCCTACATAGGAACAGGTTTTTGTATTTCTAATTACGATTCATAAAAGTATCCTTTTAAAGCGGCGCTCCGCTTTCTTTTTTTGTTATGGTTGTTACGCTATTCTTATCGGCGTTGCCGTCATCATTAATTTTTGCGTAAACCGGTTTGATTTTGAATATGTATTTCTTATTAGCTTTAATATAGTAATCGTCCATATGATCGCTGTAATAGACGATGCAAGGATCCATCTTCATCTCTGCCAGGCAGAGGATATACTGCAGCTCGTATCCGTCTCTTTTCATCTTTTCCATAGCATCGCGGTCTGCGTTTTTGATTCTTCCGTAACAAAGTCCTTTATATAACTCATTGGAAAATACCCAACCAAAATCTTCTCTGACTTCTTCATAAACCAGCGTATCATCATTCAGCATGGTTTCCAGCATAGTCTGAACCATTTCCATATCATCAAATTTGGGAGTTACTTCGATAATTAAGCTTTTTTCTTCGTAATTTTGAGTCATGTTTCTTTTTCCTTTTTTCAATACTATTTTTATTACCTGGTCATAATCATATGTTCCAAAATTCTGTTATGACAAAGGTAATATTATCATTGTAATCTTCTCAAAGCCGCATATTACGGCGGCTTATAGGACTTGTAGATTTCAATCAATTTCGTTTTTACGAATTGATATATTTCGGCCTGGGCGCTCGAGATACCTAGTCTGTTTCGCGGCAAATAGTTCGGTCCGACGTTAACGGTTGGATATTTCCGGAAGTCAGCTTCCATACGTGAAAGGTTCCGCCGGCCCGGAATGCGGAACGGATTTAAACCCAACTTACGTAGGGCTTTGAGGCCTTTATCAAACTCTTCTGCGGTGCCTTTAATCTTTCGTCCGTGTATGTCAACGCCGGCTATATACGCTGCCCTACCCTCGTTCAGGTTGCGTTTGCGGGAAATGACGTAGGTGACATCTTCTGCCAGTTTCTTTGTGTTCGACCAGAACCGGCTGTTTTTAATGGCGTCGGCGATATGGTATTTCGATTGCCAAGGATCTGTTCCGATATGTTCCTGCCAGACCTTCAGCAGAAGCTGATCACCATAGCCATCGTCAAACAGGAACGGTATCAGACCGCATTGGATATAGGCTGGTGATGATCGTGGCGCTGCCGGAATTGTAAGACCGAACAAGCTGCGAAGCGTTTCGCGATCTGGCTTCTTTATGGAATATTCAATCCGTATTACGCTTTCCGCCTGATGCAGCAGTTCCTCTAAATTCGGGCTGCGGGCATGCTGTTCGCGGATTTCCTTCTGTTTGTCATAGGCCTTAATGGCTCTGCTGGGACTTTCTGCCAGCAAGTACGGCTTCTCTTTCTGTTCCATCTGACGCCCATTCTGAAATGATTTCGTTGCCAGTTCTTCAAACAGGGCCGGGTCAGGTACTTGGATATCACAGGAAACATCGAGACGTTCTATACGGCATAGCCCCAGGTAAGGCAACCGGCTCAGGTTCTGGTTAACATATGCACCGGACGGAGGAAATCCCTCCGGGTATGTGTCCAGCTGCGGATCCAACGGAGCGTAGTCAAAACAGCGAGGGAACAGACGCCATATCGCAGAAGCCCAAGCTGCCTGCAGTGCGAAGAAGTTGGCCGTACTGCAGCGGAGCAGTTGCAACGAGTACCTTCCAGTGATGAGAAGTTCTGGTTTCAGCCAAAAGAAGATTTTGAAGCTGTAGATTTCCTGCTTTATGATCCATTTTTGTCTGATCTTCACCAGCTTTATCCGGGTGATGCCCGGTATGAACCGGTAAAACCGTTCGTAAACCAAGATGTTGCTGTCTTCATCGGATGGATCCGTAGACAGGAAACGGGTGCGAGGGCCGCCATCATCTGCATGGGTCAGAGCGTCCAGCTGGTAGGAAACATATCCTGCTTCGTATTGTGACAACGGGTAGTAAATCTCTACGGTATCAATGCATGTGGTCATGGAAAAACCTGGGTATACCGGCGGATTTGTGAAAGTTTCGGAGCCAATTTGTAGTAAATTGGTGCGAAGCCCGGAACGCGCTGCCGCTGGCGCTTTCGCGCGATCCGGACCCGCTTGAATCTTCACGACAAATCCGCCTATTATTATTAGGACTTTCGTTTTTTCTTTTCCGGCTTTTTGGGTGGTTGTTCCCTATAACTTTGGACACCTTCCAGGAACACTTCTTTTTCAATACAGCACTGACCGTCTTCCACTTCATAGGATGTAATAGGAATGTATTGGAAAATTTCACGTAACATAGCCGATGTAATCGTAATGACAGACGAGGCCAAACCGGTTATAGAATATGAACTTTCGTCATAAAAATTGTAAGGATTAAATCCTTCCAAATACAGCATGTTACCCATCATCAGACAGATGTAATAGGTTTGGTTCCGTTGCCGGTCAGCTACCTTTGTGGTATGCGAAACCAGGTCATGTTGGCGGATATAGCTGAATCCGGTCAGTTTAACTTTATATTTCTTCTCAACTTCCCTGATAACCCGCTTGAAGCTGGGCTTAAGGTAAGACATGCGGCGTTCGTTAGCCCGATGGTATTGCGTAGCCATATAGGGATCAATACCGAAAAAATCATTCAGGATGTTCAGATTCGGTTTGAGCATTGCACTCTTCCTCCGGTTTCTGATAGTTTATCCGCTTACTGCAGTGCCATTCAATGCATTTGCAAAAACGGGCTTTGTCAATAAATACGTAATATTTGCCGGAAAAGAATTCATTTCCACTATTGTCTTTCGATATCTTCATGCGGACGTCCTTAACCAGTTCATTTTCTGCAGATCCATAATACAACGCCAGTGTTTCAATTTCGCTGGCCAAAAAGACATAATTGCGACCGTCAACATATTGCACATTAATGTCTGCGTATCCATCAAAGGCGTAGCGGTCACCTTTGTAAATGAAGCCCGTCATGTTATTTCCATGTGAGGCACAATCTGTCAGTTTTATGGCTTCCAGTCGAAGATCCTGTGGATACTCCGATTCAAAGCGACTCTTAAAAGACACGGTATAGTGGTGACCACGCATGTCATAGGCATGTCCGTCAATACCAAAAATGTAGTCAGACAGCAGATCAACTGCATTCGGATCGCCGGACGAAGCCTTGGATAAGGTAACATCAATGATATGTGGCAACGTATCATATATTGCCTGTACCTGCGAGTCCAAACGCTCCTGAGAATACTTCAATGCTTTAGGATTAAAGCCGGCCATCGTTGGATTCCTCCGTCTTATCTGCTTTCGCAGCCTTGCGTTCAAGTCGATCATAAAGGTTAATCAGACGCTGGACCTTTTCAACGACACAATGACCGCTGAAACCGCGGGAGCCTTCATAATTCCGAACCGTTTGACGGGAAAGCCCCGTCATAGAAGCAACCTGGGCTGTCGTAAGACCAAGAGCCAAACGACGTTCAAAAAGGGATTTTGCCATTGCAAATCCTCCTCATATAAATATTTTTGATCAGCGCAGTACCCGTGTATCTGCTGTCACGCTATTACTTTTAACCAACCACAGTGCCCTATCCGGGGACTTTTCTCAAAAAAAAGGTTGGTGTCCGGCATGCCGGCATAACGCCGCAACTTAGATGCACTCTCCGCGCCGCTCGTTATTCTTATTACGGACGGCTAATTCTTTTTCACAATGACTGTTAGAAAAATTTATAAATATTTTTTGCATAGGCCGATTTGTGTAACACAAAAATATTTTGCTATAGAAGTTTTATATTAATTCAACTTTCGGGTGCCACCTCGTCTCTTTTATGAGGTTCGGATTCCGGGAATTCTGCCCCGGGGTGGTGGACTTTGACCTGCTGATTGCAAGCAGGTCTTTTTTATTGCCTGCAATCAGGCCGAGTGGCATCGAAAAAAAGCTGGTTATTAAATACGAAAGGAGTTGTCGATATGAAAAAAGTTGTAGCAAATGTAGTCGTGGTCGTGGTAGCAAGCCTGTATCTGGTGGCGAAAAGCCTGATTATTGCTGTGCGTCTGATTAACAAAGAACTGGAACCGTACATGAAACCGGTTTCTTTGCTTCAGATGGCCGCATTCATCAGTGTTTCAGTCGTTGGGTTCGGTTTATTGGGTGTGTTGATGGCTTGTATGAAATGAAAGGAGCAGTGAAAAAAATGATGCAATTAAATGCAGAGCAGCGCAGAGCTGCTGAAAGAATCGAAAGAAGCAGTCTCATCATTTCTCCAGGAGGCTGCGGAAAGACGGCGGTATTTGCCGCAAAAGTAGCAGAAATACAACGAAAGCACCCGGACAAACATATCCTCGCCATGTCTTTCACGAAAAAGGCGACAGCAGAACTGGCAGAAAGAATTGAAGGCCTTACCAACGTTACAGTTCTCAATCTCTGTCAGTTTTTTTATCGCATTTTAAAAGCTAACGGGTTTTCCGCATACACCATCCTTACCGATAACCGCTCCCGGATGATTGCAATGTCATTTGCTATCGCTGAATCAAAGCTGACAGACAAGGTAACCGAGCAGGAAGCGTTAGAAGCACTGGACAAAAACAACCTGTCCGGAGACATGAAGACTATTGCCGGTCACTATTTCAATATCTTGAAAAAACAGCGGCTGATGGACTTCAACTGCATGGCATATTTCTGTTTGGAATTGTTGAAGGAACGACCAGCCGTCGGAGAAAGAATCAGACGCTATTTTTCCCATGTCCTCGTAGACGAAGCAATGGATCTTAATGATATTCAGTTCCAGATTATAACGACACTCTTCCCTGCTAACCATAATGTCTCCTTTTTTGGACATGACTTTCAGTCGATCTACAGCTTCAGAGGCAGTCGTGCCGGGGTTTTGCAATCCTTTCAGGAGTTTTATCAGGCTGATGTGTATGAGCTTTCCGTTAATTACCGCAGTTCGCCGGAAATCGTCGCTGTTGCAAACACAGTGGCTGAAGGCCAAACCCCGATGAATGCCTTCCTGCCCAGCAAAGGGTACTCCCCTGTCTTTCAGGCAGCAGCTTCAGTAGACAAGGAAGCAGAACTGGTTGTCAGTAGCATAAAAGAACGAATGAAAGAAGGCTACCGGCTTTCAGACATGGCCATTTTGTATCGCAGTCTGTTCGCTGTAACCCCTACCGTAGAAGCTCTTTTGCGGGAAAAAGTTGCTTTTCGAAAAATCGGTGCTTGCGCAGACAAATGGCAAAGACACCACTACTCCTGCCTTTACAATCTATTGCAGCTGGCTGTAAAACCAGAGGACGCTGCATGGAAAAAGTGTGCCGGTTATTTTGGAATCAATGAGTCCACATTCACCGAAATCAAAAAGGCGGCCAGAAAGGAAAATGTATCCGTACATGATTATCTTCTTCAATCGCCTGCGGTTCCGGAAGATATAAAGAATCATATTACTGTGCTGTTGGAAAGCGTTTCTGACGACGCTGGCATCCGAAATTCTGTAATTGCAGCCTGGGATGAAGTATTAAAGCCTTTCTTCGGCGTGTCTGATGAAAGCATATTGGAAGAGTACCTGGTTACGACGGAATCATATAAAACAGTTTCCAATTTGTTGGACGATATAAAACAGACCAGAAAGCGGTATACAGAATTGGAAAAATATCTGGCCCGTAAAGACGCCGATGCCGTGCAGATCATGAGCATACATTCTTCAAAGGGATTGCAGTATCCGATAGTGATTATTGTCGGGGCTTCGGACGATATTATGCCGGACTCCCATGACGGTTCAGATATTGAAGGAGAAGAACGGCACATTGCATATGTTTCTGTTAGCAGAGCGATGGAACAGCTTCACGTTTTCTGTTCCGTTAAAACCAGCAGGAACAAGGAAACCAAACCATCGCGGTATTTCGCAAGATTCTTTAACAAAAAATAACTCCGGTCTATAACAGACCGGAGCTTTTTTAATTATTAAAACCGAAGGGAGTTGTTGAATCATGTTGTTTGATTACGCAAAACATCAAAAGCTGTGGTATCTGCTGGCAGTTTGCATTGCAGAAGCCACAAAAGAGAATTACAAAGGCGATGGCTGTTACTGTGGCTATTCGGAACTGGCAAAAATGAAACGCCGTCTTCTGCAAGACTTCTTCAAAGAAGACGACCGGAATATCCACAACCTTTGCTTTGCCTGTAATACGGCGGCGGAAGAGCGATACGCGCACTGGTACGATTCCGATGACGGGATGGACTGCCGATTCTGTCCTCTGAAATGGCCAAACGGGAAATGCTGCGACGAAAGCCACTCTCTCTATACGCAGTTGATAGACAGACTGGAAGCTAATGATACAGCTGCAGCAAAAGCAATCTGTATTGCAATAGCTAATGTCAAGCCGTATACAGCAGACGAATACGAAAAGAAGATTCCCCGGAATAAACCCTGATGAGTCTTTATTCTGTGATAAAGAAAAAGAAAATTTATAAAACCGAAAGGAGAACAAAAATGATTAGTATGCAAGAAGCAAGTCAGAAGTTATTAGAGATTTTTAATAGCCGGGAATTCGGACCGCAGCTTGCCCTTACGATTATAAAACGCCGCGCCGATGATCCGGTCAATGCGCTTCCCTGTAACAAATGGAGCATCGGGAATCATATTTTGATGTGGTTTTTCGGTCGTACCGATGCTGCCGCCACGTATCTGCAGTGGAAAAACCTTAACCGGAGCGTAGTTAAAGGCGCCAAAGCGTTTCCGATTTTCAGCCCGATCACCTACAAGGCAAAGAAAAAGAATGACGACGGCACGGAGGAAGTACGCGTTGGGATACGGGGCTTCCGCGCCGTGCCCGTTTTTAGAATCGAAGACACAGTCGGTGAAGCTCTGAAAACGTCGGATTATACGCCGCCCGAAATGCCGCCGTTATATAAGGCCGCTGAGGTATTAGGGGTAAAAGTGTACTGGAAACCAATCTCGCGAGCTGCCTATGGTTACTACCGGCCAGGAGACAACGAAATCTCTCTAGGTAGCTACGAATCCATAGTGTGGTTCCACGAGTTAGTCCATGCCGTGAGGGAAACGTTAGCCGATACCAAGAAAGATCCTGACCGGGAGGAGATTATCGCGGAAATTACGGCTGCCGTACTTATGCAGATGCAATTTGGTGAAACCGGTTATCATCAACAGTCGTACGACTATGTCAAGCATTACTGCAAAGACAAATCTCCCGACGCAGTTATCAAGGCCGTGATGGGCGTGTTGAAAGACTGTGAGGAAGTGATTGTAAAGATACTGGACGCAGCAAATGAAGCGGAAAATGCCGGTACCGTCAATGAATAGATGGTACTGGTTATTTTAAAAAATGAGGAGGTAGACACAATGGACGAAACTTTTACAGAAAGACAAAAACGGGAGAACCAAAAATATTATGAAAAATGGTTGTCTTGCGGATTTACGGGCGAAATGAAACTTAACGAGTATGGTTGGTTCATTCCAGTACTGCGGCTGCATTATCCGGTAGAAACATTGACCGTCTTTGATAATAAGGGCTATCGTGCGAAGATTGAATACTGCCATCTGCCCAATGGTAACTATGTCGCTGCCTCGGATTTAACCTGTCCGACTCATGGGTACGGAAGCGCCTGTTCCGTATGGGATACGCAATACGAAACCAAAGAAGAAGCCATTATGGTTGAGTTAGACCGTATTGAAAAAGCATTGGAAGATAAAGACCGGAAGCCGTTTGTGCTGCAAGCCATACAGGCGCAACGAAACAACTATAAGCAAATGGAAATTGAAATGGCCTTTGCGCCGCTGACACAGTTTGAACAGGTATCTTTATTTTGATGGTTAAACCATATTAACAATCGGAGCAGTCATACAGGCTGTTTCGAATTTTATATTTAAAGGAGAAAACACTATGACTAACAAACTGTATGACATTATTGCTGATACCCGTAAGATGAGCCACGCAGACTGGCTGCAGATGAGAAAGGCCGGTATCGGAGGCAGCGATTGTTCAGCTGCAGTTGGGCTTTCACGTTGGAAATCGCCATTCCAGCTGTGGAGCGAGAAGACAGACCGTATCGTACCAGCTAAAGCCGGAGAAAAAGCGTACTGGGGATCACAGCTCGAGCCGCTTCTCCGCGCTGAAGTGGCCAAGCGTATGCCGGAAGCAGAAGTACGGGAATGCCCGTTCTTCTTACGCAGCAAAGAGCATCCGTATATGTTAGCTAATTTGGACGGCTACGTGAAAAATTCTGACGGTTCCTTCTCCGTATTAGAGATTAAGACCGCTAATGCCTTTGCAGCTGTCCAAGATTGGCAGAATGGATTGCCGATTGAATACTACTGCCAGGTTATGCATTATATGGCGGTTACCGGAATGCAATCCGCTTACGTTGCAGTGCTTCTCGGCGGCAACACCTTCGAAATTCAGAAAATCGACCGGGATGAAGATATGATCCAACACATCATCCAGATGGAAGAACGCTTCTGGTATGAGTACATGTTGAAAGATACGCCGCCGGAGGCAACAGCAAAAGATAATGAGGTGTTGAGTAAGCTTTATCCGAAGTCAGAAGAAAAAGCGGTAGAGATGCCGGCAACGGCGAGAGATATACTGACGGATTATAAAATGGCCTGTCAGGATCTTGCACTGGCCAAAGAAGCCAAAGAACAGGCCGAAGCGAAGCTTAAGTTGATGCTGGCAGATGCGGAAGTCGGAATCATTGACGGCTACAAAATCTCCTGGAAGAACGTCAGTACTACTCGACTGGACAGCAAGAAGGTTAAATCGCTGCTTACCGAAGAACAGCTGAAGGACTGCAGCACTACAACGGTAGCGCGCAAATTTACTGTCAACGCGCCAAAGAAATAATATCGGTTATTAACCCGGAGCTTAACACAGGCTCCGGGATTATTGTATAGGAGGATAAACATTATGGCAAAAGATTTTAGAATTTGTGAATCAATGGAGACTATAGAGACTATGGGGGCTTCTGCTGTAACCACGGAAGATTTATTAGCAATCATTCTGGGTAACCGGGAAAAGGCTCATAAGTTGCTACACCAGGACGAAACCCTGTTTACCGGTGTAAAAGATGGGCTGAGCTTTCTCTGTGGGGAAAACTATGATTCTATAAAATATATGGGCAAGCTGACCCGTGGTGAAACGGCCAAAATCTTAGCTTCTCTGGAACTAGGCCGGCGTATCG
>Ga0326511_10005241_pt1 | contig 10240 bp, 5 predicted proteins | sample 0_2496_0518_D_FD_203701 | JGI IMG/M metagenome (GOLD analysis project Ga0326511, IMG submission 203701) | Bovine rumen microbial communities from UC Davis, California, United States - 0_2496_0518 | ecosystem: Host-associated > Mammals > Digestive system > Stomach > Rumen | place: USA: California... | reverse complement strand
CACGGTCGGGAACAGCATGCTGAGGTTACTTTCCTGTGTCTTGACAGTCTTGTTTGGGGCGGTTTCGCTTTCCGTAAACTGCATACGAAGACACTTGGAACGGGCAGTCATCTGGGGGCGGCAGTACTTCATTACGGTGTACTGACCATCTTACCCCGTCAGCGTGTGTTTCGCTTCCAGCCTTACGACCATCAGGCAGAGACCTTTATCGGCAATGAGCAGACCGATAAGGTCATTGCCTCCGTCGATGGACTCCCCGTTGCCGCTTTTGTGTGGCGGCAGGGACGTGCCTACGAAGCCGGTCTGCGAGAAGGTGACGTGTTGCTGAAAATAGATGGACGCGAGCTTCACAGTTTCGATGAATACGCCCGTTTCCGCTATCTGATGGGACGTTATTACACGTTTCTCGTGCGTGACAGGCGTGGCATCACGAAGGAAGTGAAGATGGTGATGAACTGAAAAACCAAATAACGAATCAATATGACACAAGAAATCATTTATCAGCGTCGGGAATCGTCAGTGACCCATGTGGGTACGACCGCCATTGGAGGGCAGAACCCTATTCGCATTCAGTCGATGAATACTACTGATACCAACGATACGGAAGGCTCGGTGGCTCAGGCCAAGCGAATCATTGATGCCGGCGGTGAGTTGGTGCGTCTGACTACACAAGGCAGTCGCGAGGCAGAGAACATGAAGAATATCTCAGCCCGACTGAAGGCCGACGGCTACATGCAGCCCCTTGTGGCTGATGTCCATTTTAATGCCCATGTGGCCGACGTGGCTGCCCAGTACTGTGAGAAGGTGCGCATCAATCCAGGCAATTATGTCGATCCGGGGCGCACGTTCAAGCATCTTGAATACACGGATGAGGAGTATCAGGCAGAGCTTCAGAAGATAGAAGAGCGTCTTCTTCCTTTCATCCAGATTTGCCGTGAGCATCATACTGCCGTTCGTATCGGAGTGAACCACGGTTCGCTTTCCGACCGTATCATGTCGCGCTATGGTGACACACCGGCAGGTATCGTAGAGAGCTGCATGGAGTTTCTGCGTATCTTCAAAAAGCACGGTTTCAACGATATAGTGATTTCTATCAAGGCTTCCAATACCGTCGTCATGGTTCAGAGCGTCCGTCTCCTGGTACAGGCCATGGATCGTGAAGACATGCACTATCCGCTTCATTTGGGTGTGACCGAAGCCGGCGAAGGCGAAGACGGACGTATCAAGAGTGCCGTAGGCATCGGAGCCTTACTGACCGAAGGAATTGGCGATACGATTCGCGTCTCACTGTCTGAAGAACCCGAATATGAGATACCTGTAGCACGCAAAATAGTCGATTCCATCGAGGAATGCGCCCGTTTGCGTGCGGAGGCTGAAGCCACGATTAGTGATGACACTATTATGCTTGACACGAATGAGCAGGAGTGGGAGTCGTTGCAGTTGAAGGCAGCCATGGCGGTTGGCGCGTTGCTCATTGACCGTAAGGCTACGAAGCTGGTCATCCGTGATGCTCATTTTTCTGAGCAACGCCTCGTCACATTGGCTGATGCCATTCTGCAGGCTGCACGCATCAAGTTCACCAAGACCGAATATATCTCCTGTCCCGGTTGTGGCCGCACGCTCTATAACCTGCAGGACACCATTGCCCGTATCAAGGCTGCCACCAGTCATTTGGTGGGTCTGAAGATTGGTATCATGGGTTGCATTGTCAACGGTCCCGGCGAGATGGCCGATGCCGACTATGGCTATGTGGGTGCAGGTCGCGGCAAGATTTCACTCTATCGTCAGAAAGAATGTATTGAGAAGAACATTCCAGAGGAGGAAGCCGTAGACCGTCTGCTCCAATTCATTGAGGCAGACAGAGCGAAACAATAAAGTTAGTTGAGTATCGCCTCCAATTGCTTCAGGTCCTTATCGGCACTGGATGTGCCTACCAATACCTCGAAGCGCCCTGGCAGTATGCGCATGGCGTTATGCTCTCCGTCCCACCACTCAAAGTCTTTGCGTTGCAGGCGTATGGTCAGCTGCTCTGTCTCACCAGCTTGCAGCTCTCGACTGCGGGCATAGCCGCGAAGCGTTTTTACGGGGCCGTCGGCAGTGTCGTTAGGACGACGCAAATAAACCTGCACCGTCTCCGTGCCGGCACGCTTGCCTGTGTTGGTCACGTTGACCGTCACGTCGTAGCCACCCTCGCTGTTCATCTTGATCTGTTCGTTGCTCAAGGCAAAGGTGGTGTAGCTCAGACCGTAGCCGAAGGGGAACAGCGGCTCGCCCTTGAAGAAGCGGTAGGTGCGCCCTTCCATCTTATACTCATCGAAGGGAGGCAGCTGCGAGTCGTCCTTGTAGAACGTCACGGGCAGCTTGCCCGAAGGGTTGTAGTCGCCAAAGAGCACGTCAGCCAGTGCGTGACCGCCCTGTTCGCCGGCATACCAAGCCTCGATGATGGCATCGCACGACTCCATTTCCGGTGTCAGTGCCACCGCCGATCCGCTGCAACAAACGAAAACGACTTTCTTGCCGGCTCGTTTCAGTGCCTTGAGAATGTTGCGCTGCACCTGCGGCAGTTCAATCGACGTGCGGTCGCCGCCGTCGAAGCCGGGAGCACTTACCTTGGCCTGCTCTTTCTCCAGATTCGGAGAAATGCCGCCCACGAAGATGACGGTCTCTGCTTTCTTGGCAGCCTTGAGAATCTCGGCAATCGTATAGGTGTGCTCGCCCTTGTCTATCATCTCCAAGGTAGTAGAGCCGTCAGCCTTGTTCTCGATGGTTCGACCGATGGCTTGCTCTTTCACCGTCATTGAGGTGATGCCGCAGGCCGTCAGGAAAGGCACCTTGCCGCCCAGGCGCTTCTGAATGCCCTCCAAGGGTGTCACGGTGTGTGAGGGCTTGCCGAAGTAGATGCCCCAGAGCATCGTAGAGTCAGCCGCATTAGGACCCATCACCATTAATTTACTATTTGACGATTTGCTATTTACAATGGGTAGTACACCGTTGTTCTTCAGCAGTACCATCTGCTCGCGCCCCATCTGTCGGGCCAGGTCCTTATGTGCCTGACAGTTGACGACCGTGGCTGGTATCTTGGTCCATTCCACCAGTGAGTCGGGATCCATATTGCCCATTTCGAAACGTCCTTTCAGCAGGCGGCGCACGCTGACGTTGAGTTGCTCCTCCGTGATATCACCGCGTTTCACGGCTTCGGGCAGTGAACCGTAATGGGCACCGCATTCTACGTCGGTACCGCTGATTACGGCCTTCGAGGCTGCTGCCGGCTGGTCTTTCGACACGCCGTGACGGCCTTCTTGCCAGAAGTCGCCAATGGCTCCGCAGTCGCTCACCACCACACCGTCGAAGCCCCACTCGTCGCGCAAGATATGTTGCAACAGCCGGTTGCTGCCGCAGCATGGCTCGCCATCGAAACGCTGATAGGCACACATCACCTCCTTCACACCGGCCTCTTGCACCAGTGTCTTGAAGGCTGGCAGGTACGACTCCCACAGGTCGCGCTGGGGCAGGTCTTCGATGTTCATGGAGTGGCGCAGCTTTTCAGGGCCGCTGTGTACGGCAAAGTGCTTGGCACAGGCATAGAGCTTGTAGTACCCGTCGCCGGTTCCTCCCGAGGGGAGCGGGTCTTGCTGTCCTTGCAAGGCTTTCACCACGACACTGCCCATGCGCCCGTTCATGTAGGGGTCTTCGCCATACGACTCCTGGCCGCGTCCCCAGCGAGGGTCACGGAAGATATTGACGGTCGGAGTCCAGAACGACAGACACTGGTATCTGCCCGTCTTCTCGCCCTTTCGGCGCATCTCGGTATTCTTGGCGCGAGCCTCGTCGCTCACGGCGGTGAACACGCGGCCTATCAGCTCGTCATCGAACGAGGCGGCCATGCCGATGCATGAAGGGAAGGTGGTTGAGATACCGTTACGCCCCACACCGTGCAGGGCTTCGCTCCACCAGTCCCAGGCAGGTATGCCTAAGCGCTTGATTTCAGGCGAGCCGTTGCGCATCAGCTTCGCTTTCTCTTCGAGCGTCAGTCGGCCCAGCAGGTCTTCGGCACGCTCGTCAGCCGATAGCTGAGGATTCTGGTAGGGCAACAATTGCTGTGCCCCAACTGTGGTCGTTACGGTCAGGGCCAGCATGAGTAGCAGTCTTTTTTTCTTAGTCATTTTGTTTTGTATTTAGTTATTGTTAAATTGTTCGTTTTTTGTGCTTTAGCAGATCAGTTTCATCTCGATGAATAAGGGTTTCTACAGTGTTTTCAGTCAAGTACTGGAGTGCTTTGACTCAAGTACTGGAGTGCTTTGATTCAAGTACTGGAGTATTTTGAGTCAAGTACTGGAGTGCTTCGACTCAAGTACTGGAGTATTTCGACTCAAAGTACTGGAGTATTTCGACTCAAAGTACTGGAGTATTTCGACTCAAAGTACTGGAGTGCTTCGACTCAAAGTACTGGAAACGATTGGCTCACAGTTGACCAGCCTCTACCATAAGCACCACACGCTCGGTCAGACGGTCTACGCCCTCGGCATCGTAGCCTTTCTTGAGCGAAGCACCAAACATCCAGGCAAAGGCCTGCCACATGCCTGAACGGAGCGGGCCGATGAACGCCTGCATGGCCTCGAAGGCTGTGGAGTGACACTCGCGGTCGATGAGCTTGATGAGCAGCTTGCCTTGTGAGAAGGTGAGTTTCTTCATCTGCGGTTTGTACTCCTTGACGATGGCGGCCTCTACTCTCTTCAGATGCTCGTCGCGCTCTTTCTGCGTGGGAAGCGTCTCAATATATTCTGCTGTTTCAATCAGCATCAACCGTGCCTGCTTAGCCAAGGGCAGTACGCGCTTCACGTTCTTCACCAGACGGTTATAGGCTTCCTGTTGCCGCTTGCTTTTGAACGTGGGTTCGGGATAGACGTAGACATTGCTCATTTCCATGTACTGGATGGAATCGCCGTCAACGACAACCTTGCTTACCTTCACGCTGGGCGCGTAAGCAGGATTGGCGGTCTCTTGGGCACTGGCAGTATGAAGGGCCAGCAAGAGCGTTAGGGAAAAGAACAATCGTTTCATCGGGGCAAAAGTACGCATATTTTCTCAAACATGGCTGCAATCGCTATCGTTATTTCATTAAATTAACAACACTTTTTGTTCTATCAAAATAAAAATTGTACCTTTGCAACTGAAAAGAGTGAGCCGTTAAGAGGCTCTATATATAATAAATAGGTATGAGAAAAGTTATTGGAATAGGCGAAACGGTGCTCGACATTGTCTTTCGCGAGCATCAGCCTCTTCATGCTGTGCCCGGTGGCTCGGCATTTAATTGTATGATTTCGTTAGGGCGCAGTGGAGTGCCTGCGTCGTTTATCAGTGAAACGGGGCACGACCGCATAGGACAATGGATCATCAGTTTCCTGAAGGAAAACGGCGTCGATGCCTCAGGTGTGTGCGTGTTTCCTGACGGTAAGTCGCCTCTCTCATTGGCGTTCTTGGACGATCAGAACAATGCCGACTACATATTCTATAAAGACCATCCCCACGATCGTATCGACTTTACCTATCCCGATGTGAAGCGCGATGATATCGTTGTCTTCGGCTCGTTCTTTGCCATTAATCCGGTGGTGCGTCCTCAGGTAGCAGCTTTCCTGGACTATGCAAAGAACCGTGGAGCCATTCTCTATTATGACCTGAACTATCGTGCTTCGCATCGCAATGACCTGATGCGGGTGACGCCTGCCATCATTGAGAATCTGGAGGTGTCAGACATCGTGCGCGGTTCTGACGAGGATTTCGAGATTATGTATAAGAAGAAAACAGCCGATGATGTGTACCGTTCTGAAATTTCGTTCTATACGAAGAAATTCATCTATACGCGCGGCTCTGAACCAGTGGAGCTTCGGGCTGAAGGCGGACTGGCCAAGCAGTATCCGATTATCAGTGAGGGGAACGTGGTGAGCACCATCGGTGCAGGTGACAATTTCAACGCCGGCTTCATTTATGGACTGGTTAAGCATGGCATTACGCGTGATATGATTGACCGTGGACTTAACGAGAACCAATGGGACCTGTTGATGGACTGTGCCTTGCGCTTTTCGAACAATGCTTGCCAGAACATGGAGAACTATATATCGCATGACTTTGCTGAGCAGATGCGCCAGGCTATAAACACGCTTTAGGAATCATCAACTAATTTACATACCACAATGAAAGAAATTACTAACAACATTTTCTACGTAGGCGTCAACGATCGTAACAAAAACCTTTTCGAAGGCCTGTGGCCATTGCCCAAAGGCGTGTCATACAATAGCTATCTCATCGTCGATGAGAAGGTCTGTCTGATTGACACCGTCGAGGCCGACTTCTTCATGCCCTATTTGGAAAATATCCGTGAAGTCATCGGTGAACGCCCCGTTGACTATGTCGTGGTCAACCACATGGAGCCTGATCATAGCGGCTCGTTGGCACTGTTGCGCCAGTTCTATCCCAATATAGAGATTATCGGTAATAAGAAAACGTTCGACATGATGAGCGGCTTCTACCACCTGACCGATGGACTGAAAGAGGTAAAAAACGGCGATTCCATCGACCTTGGCACCCATCAGCTGCAGTTCGTGCTCACCCCGATGGTTCACTGGCCTGAGACCATGATGACGCTTTGTGGCACGGTACTCTTCAGCGGCGATGCCTTCGGTTGCTTCGGTGCCTTGAACGGTGCCTATGTTGACGAGCAGATGAACTGCGACGAGTTCTGGTTGGAGATGACCCGCTACTATTCGAATATCGTGGGCAAGTATGGCACACCCGTTCAGATGGCTTTGAAGAAGCTCGCCGGCGTGAAAGTCGAGTACCTCTGTTCTACGCATGGCCCCGTGTGGCATCAGTATGCTGATCGTGTCATTGCCCTCTACGACCGCTTGTCTAAGTACGAGGCTGAGCCGGGTCTGGTGATCTGCTATGGTACCATGTATGGCAATACGGAGCGTGCCGCTGAGGTCATTGCTCGCGCTGCTGCTCAGGCTGGCTTGAAGAATATCATCCTTTATAACGTGTCGAAAACCCATCACAGCTATATCATCCGCGACGTGTTCCGCTATCGCGGCTTGATCGTAGGTGCTCCTACCTATAATACAGGCTTGTACCATGAGATGAACGTGCTGCTTGACGAACTGTCGCAGAAAGACATCAAGGGACGCCTCTTGGGCTGGTTCGGTTCGTTCAGCTGGGCATCGAAGGCTGTGAGCGAGATTTCTCGATGGAATGAGGAGAAATTAAAGTATGAGGCTGTAGGTACGCCCGTTGAAATCAAACAGGCACTGACTGCTGAAACAACGGCGCAGTGTGAGGCTTTGGGCCGCGAGATGGCTGAGCGTCTCTTGGCTGAATAAGGCTCTCTCCCTTCTCTCGCGTTTTACCTTTCACTTCTCACCTTATAAATAACTACTACCATTATGAGACAACAGATCCTTGTCGCCATCATGGCGTGTGCCCTGCCTTTCCAGGCCTATGCCGTTGAGCGAACCGATGTAACTGCACAGTACGTCAGGAACGCATCGTTTGAGAATGACCTGATTACCACGCTCTCGCCCGTCAATAATTCAAATGACGGGTTGCGTGGCTATACGGTGGCTGCACCGTCAGGGTGGACTGTGACAAACAATGTCGAGGCGGTGAGCCTTCTGGTGACAACCTCCTGCTATACTGATAATAATTTCGGACTTGTTACGGTGGTTTCTGACGGACAGCAGGCCTATTACCAGCGAGTGGGATGGACGGGCGGAACCTCATCCTTGCGACAAACGATTGAACAATTGCCAAAAGGCAAGTATCAACTGTCAGTGGATCATCGTTCGGGCTATGCCAATCAGGCAACATCATCGTTCGAGTTAGTGGCAGGTAACAAGAAAACGTCGCTCTCTTTCCTGTCAGGGGCAAAGGATTGTTTTACCACCATGCGATGGGAATCGACCTCTGTTGTCTTTGAGCAATTGGCCGATGGCCCTTTGACCATTGGTACTGATATGACATGGTTGTCAGGAGGGTCGTGCGTGATGTTCGACAATGTGCGCCTCTATCGCCTTCCTGACGACTACGTGATTACTGCCGAGCCTACTGAAATAGATGTGGATAGTCCTACAGAGGGAGTTCTCGAAGGAACGTTCGTTGCTGAGCAGGAGATGAAGGCCGACTTGTTGCAGATGCTTGCCACATTTGCCACTTATCTGAAGAACGATTTTCAGGAGTGTCAGGCTCCGAATAGCTTAGGTGAGGCTTGCGGTTGTTTCAAGGGCGAGAACACGATGGCAAATGATGAGCGAGGCGTGCGTCCGAATGCCGACTTGTCGATGATTTGCGCGTTTTTGGTGAAATATGGTAAGCCGGCAGGCGTAACTTTACCAACAGGTGTCACTTGGGAAAAGATAGAAGAAATGGCGATGAAATCGCTGATTTTTGCCTATTCTACCCATAAGGCTAATAAGCTGAAAGTGTGTGCTGGCAATACCTACTGGGGCTCAACTTCGACGAGCGATGCCGTTTGGGAGAGTTCGTTATGGGCTATGTCGGTGGCTTATTCGGCCTTCTTCCAATGGAATAAGCTTACAGATGCACAGAAGAACTATATCTATCAGCTGTTGAAGGCTGAGTGTAACTACGAGCTGAACCGAAGTGTCCCCACGGGCTATGCCGGCGATACCAAGGCAGAGGAGAATGGCTGGGAGGCCGACGTACTGGCAGTCACGCTGGGACTCTTCCCCAATGATGAACTGGCACCTCGGTGGTTTGCACGTTTGAGGGAGTTTGCCATCAACAGCTATTCGCAAAAAGCCGATGCCAATGATGCCACCGTCATCGATCCTGACCATGACCAGACGGCGGTGAAAGACTTGTATCGCGGACAGAACCTCTACGACGACTTTACACTCCAGAACCACAACTACTTCCATACCTCTTATCAGAATGTGGTCATTCAGGAACTGGGTGAAGCTGCTTTAGCCTTAAAGCTGTTTCAGCAAGAACTCTATAGCGAAGAGAAGTGGAAGACCAATGCCTTGATGCATCATAATGACAAGGTGATGAGTGAGGTCCTTTACTGGCTGGCCTTGGCCGATGGCGAACTGGCCATGCCTAATGGCAACGACTGGAGCCTCTTCCTCTACGACCAGATCACGTCATACTCAACGAATGCCTGCTTCCTGCGTGATCCCCATGCCTTGATGTTGGAGAATCTGGCCTACAAGATGATCAAGGCCCGACAGACTACGACTGCTGACGGCTCATGGCTGCTTCGCGCCGATGTGGGTGCCCGCCGCATGGGTGTTGAGGCTCACCGCGTCATGATGACCTGGCTCATGCATGAAGTACACTCAACAGCCGATATGAAGGCTACCTCTTGGACCGACTTCAATCGCGAATACTCGCAAGCGAAGGTCTTTACTTCGCAGAACATTGTTCGTGCGGCTACCGATTCGCGCTTCACTTGTTTCTCTTGGAGTAAGGGCCTGCAGAGCTATACGGGTTATATAGCCGCTAACTCGGTGGATAAGAACAAAATCGTAGTTCCCTTCCGTGCCAACAATACGGGCAACTTCCTCGGCTGGTACGAGGTGAACGGCAAGAAGACCAATGCCACACCCGTGGTGTCGGGCATTTACGATTTGCGCGGCAACAGCTTTGTGATGAATGGCGAACTGAATACCAACGATGGTTCGCTTAATAACCGTTTTGCCATCTATTCCACGCCAGGAAATGCCGTGGTCTATCTGGACTATGTCCGAGCCAATCAGAATGTTACCGTCACGGCAGAAAAAGGCGGCCTCATGGCTGTCAGTGTTGACGAACTGACGAAGACCAAGCGTACGTTCTACTATCCAGACTATTCGGCCGATTTTGACTGCCGTTGCTATACTCATCAGCAGCTGGATGGCAGTAAGTTTACCACGCTGCCTGGCCCATGGGTCAACGTGGATAATGCGCTGAGCATCGTCAATGTCAGCGGAAAGGGCTTTGCCTTTGGTGAGAAAGCCAACAATAACTCGGTCATGACGGCTAGGCTTTATGGCTCCTACGACGGAAAAAGCCGCACGCTACAAGCTGGTGAGGTGGCGGATCGTCGTGCCATTGTTTATTACAGTAATATGACGGCTGAAGAGACCAATGGCTTCTTCACGAACGTGCTCCAGCTCACCCATACTACGCCTGAAGGATGGAATGGAGTGATTCTTCCTGACGGAGGTGGCGAAACTGCCTGTTATTA
>Ga0326511_10005239_pt1 | contig 10250 bp, 24 predicted proteins | sample 0_2496_0518_D_FD_203701 | JGI IMG/M metagenome (GOLD analysis project Ga0326511, IMG submission 203701) | Bovine rumen microbial communities from UC Davis, California, United States - 0_2496_0518 | ecosystem: Host-associated > Mammals > Digestive system > Stomach > Rumen | place: USA... | reverse complement strand
ATACAAAACCAGGTTGCTTTTTTGAAACTGTCATAATTTGTTTCGTTGGATTTGTCGTCAGGCGATACCAACACAACCGCCGTTGCTTGTTTAACTTTATTTGATGAGCCTATAAATTCATCAATACTCGGTATGGCATAGAGTTCTTTATTAACCGGCTTTCTTAAATGCGAAAAAGCAACAATACCAACCTTAAATTGCTTTTGGATTTCCCTAATTTTACTCATTAGTTTAGTCATTTCTTGGTTGGTGTCTAAACCCTCGGTGTCTATATAGTCAATATGGTCTAAAATGATGAGCTTTGTTTGGTTTTCATTAACGGTTTTTACAATTTCATCAATAATTCGAGCGGTATCGTATTTTGTATCACCGGAAGAAATTATCACGTTTTCAAAGTCTTTTTTTGCCACTTCTTCAGCTTTTACCAGCGCATCAATATCCTTTTCAAAATTACCGCAAGCAAAGTCACGTTGTTTAAGGCTGTAGTTTTTTGTAATATAGCGGTAGGCATTATAAACACGCGTTGCATAAACATCACCCTCAAAATTCTCTAAACTAAAAAGATGCACTTTATATCCTTTTTTGGCATTATGCAGGGCAATCAATTCCGCCAGTGTGGATTTTCCGGCACCCGTTCTTGCGCCTATCAAAATAAGGTCGGTTCTTAAAATTCCGCAAAGATTATCGTCAAGGTAAGTTATACCAAACTCGCCCACCTTTTCGTTTTTCATCCAGTATTCAGCTATACTCATATTTTCCCTCTCAATATTGATTTAACTTCCCACTCGTCAAGCGGTGTGGATATTAAAGCGTTCATATTATGGATTGTTGTATCAATCGTTCCGCGGTCAAATCCGGCATCTCGAAGCCAAAAAGTAACACGCGTTAAAAAGTTATTTCTTCCCTCTGCCATTGCTTGATTTAACCTAAAAATCTTATTCCAGTTTTCAGGTTTAAGCAATTCCTCTTTTTCCCCCTCGTATTTAATTGGCTTGTAAATAGGTTTTGGTAACTGATAAACGCAAAGCATTTGTTCTTTTGTGTATTCGTTGTTGTTTACCTGTACCGTCTTAACTAAAAACGGATGTTCTTTGTCTTTATTATGATAAAAATTCGGATACCTTAGCAACCGGCAAACATCTTTACACGCCTTATCGGCATTTAATCTTTTTATCAATCCGCATTCAATTTCTCTGTATGTATCCAAATCGGCATTTTCTGCTTTCCAATAGCAATGATACCCTTTTTTTGTTTCTACAATAGAACTCGGGCGTAATGGTAAAGCCTCTATTCTCGCCCATTGTTCTTCTTTGCTACCCTCATCTATATCCGCAAGCCAAAATCTTATTTTTGTGCAATTTTCAGCTTTTCTTGCACCCATAAAGACATTCGGTGTCCAAAAGATACCATAACCCTCATTGTTTAAGCGTTTGGCTTGGTCAAGATTTACAACAAACGCACCTCTTTTCTTTAAAGCCGGGTCATAATCGTGGATAGCATACAGCATCATTCATCCCCTAAAATATCTTTTATGGATATTGTTTCTGCATCATTGTATTTATTAACCGCTGGGGTATATTTTTCCCAAACCCAGCCATTACTTTTGAAATAACCGCGGTGATTCTTATTCTGCTCTTTTGGAGTTTTATCCAACCAAGCATCTAATTTCTCTATGGCATAATTTAATTTATCTATCCCGTATGTCGCTTCTAGCTCTTCATACTTTGCTTTTTCTAAACAGACGTTTCCAAATTCTCCATAACGGGATAATTTTTCACTTTCTTTATACGTAGTATTTCTTTTATTATTAATCCTTGTATTATTAACTACTCTTGTAATATTATCTTTAACATTTTTGTTAAGGGGGGGTGTAACATTTTTGTTAATACCCCCTATACAATTTTGTATATACCTATTAACATTTTTGTTAATACCCCCACTGGCTAATTTTATACATCTGTTTTCTATTTCTTTACTACCTTTTTTATAGGTATATTCGGCGGTTATAAAATTTTCATCTATGAGTGTTTTTATCAATCGGCTAATAGATATTTTGTTTACTCCGTACAGTTTAGCGAAATAGTCGTTACTGGCAAAACAAACCCCTGTTTTATTACATAAGGCGGTTATTTCTCCATAAAGCAACTTTGCATTTGCTGGAATATCTGCATACCGTACATCTGCCGGAATAATTGCGTAATAGTTTGGATTTTCTTCTATTTCTTCCATTATATACCCCCCTTTACAAAAGAAACGGCATCATCCAGGTTGCGCCAGATGAAATACTTGAACCCTAACAACTCCACCGCTTCTTGAAACTTCTTTTGCTCATCCGATTGCCTGCCTGTTTTGGTTTTGACTTCCACAAAAATGCACTCGTTCTTTCTTAAAATGATTAAGTCAGACACACCGGCGGTTGCCCCCTCTTTTTTTAGGAAAGCCCCTGTTTTTAAACTCCGTAAACCACCGTTCGGAACCGAGAAGCAAAACACTTTGTTTAGCCTTAAATAACTAACAATAGCACATTGGATATTGTGTTCAGGGTGTTGCATCCGTCTTTTCCTTAAAAGGGAACTTTGTCGTTTAAAAAATCATCTGCAGGTTTAGCCTTTGTTTCTGTTTGTGGCTGTTTGTTACCCTCTGATGCCCTTACTTGGAAATATTTTGTGCCTTGTTTGGATGTTGCCAACCAACAAGACAAGCGGATTTCTTTGCCGTTAAGTGTGATATGACCGGTGTAATCCGGTGATTTATCGTTTTTCTTTTGATTGTTTTTAAATATCGAGCCGCAGCCCTCTTTCTCTATCATTTACCCATCTCCCAAAAGGTGGGGCGTTTAGAATAAACCTAATTGGAGTTAATTTTTGAGGGATAGAACGCCCCGTGACAATCCTCAAAAAGCCAAAATAATAAGGTGGTGGAGTTTTTTTATAAGAAAGGATATGCCGAAAAATTACTCCACCGCATAAAAATCATTCGGTTGCACTTCGCCGTTTGTATAGGCTACAATGCGTTGCATATTTTCTTTTGACGGTACCCTGTCTGTTTCAGCCCACGTTCTAACCACGCAATGCGTAAGCTCTAAATCGCGGGCAACATCAGCCACCGTCTTTTTGTTTTTGTCTAACCATTCTTTAAAAGTCATTTTTATCACCTTTCGTTATCCGTATTAATACTTATAATATTAATTGTCAAGCATAAAAATAATATTATTAATAATAAATTTTTCGCTCGGTGGTTTTAGCTTTAAAATCAATACTTTTTGTATTATAATAAAGGCAGAGAGGTTTGATATGAGCGAGAATTGTATAAGAGAAATAAGGAAGAGGAAAGGTATAACCCAATGCCAGCTTGCGCAAATGTTAGGTGTAACGCAAGGCGCAGTTCAGAAACTTGAAACCGGGGTTAATGATTTAACAACCAAGATGCTTAAAAAGTTATCTGTAATATTTAATGTAGAGCCGTGGGAAATTCTGCCCAAGGAAATGCAACCAAACATCACGCCGGAAGAAATGGAAGTCTTGCGTGCGATTCGGAAAGCAAAGTCCACTGATACAAACCAAAACAATATTTCAACTTCAAAAGCCGGTTAATGATTGACTTTTCCTCTTTTTTATGGTATCCTCAAGAAAGAGAGGTGTACTATGGAATGGATAATATTAGTTCTTGCAGTTATATGCGGCTCTTTTTATAGTGTCGCAAAAGATTTTAAACAACGCATTGAAAGACTTGAAAGCAAGGTTTATGACCTTGAAGAAAACACAGTAAAAAAGAAACAAGAATGGGATTTATAAAATAAAATTCCCTTATTTTGCCCCTGCGTGGGGCTTTTTTTATGTCCTGATTAAAATTTCTTTTACCTAAAATCAAACATTTACCTAATTTATCCCCTTGTTGATAAAAAAAATACTAAAAATATTATTTTTTTTGTTGACAATTAATATTAATAGTATTATTACTAAGTCATCAACAACGATATAGGAGATGAAAAATGCAAATTATGGATTTTGAACAAATTAGAATTAACGCGGTTTTAGGTGTATGCGCTCGCCAACGTGAGCTTGTTGCAGAAAATCGCAGATTAAGAGCAAAAAAACAAGATGAGTTTGTGTCAAGCATAGCCTTTGCGGTTGCTTTCACAATAATGGTTGTTTGCTTGGTTATGTAATCAATGGGGGCGTTTCGTAATCCACACAGACTTGTTTTAATCTGCCCCCGCCTTTTTTGGAGAATAGAGATGAGTAATATATCAATTTCACAAATTTATACAGAGCTTGAAAAAATGACACCGGCAGAACGTGTTGTTCTTATGGCAAACACAAATCCATTGCGCGAAATGACTCGCAAGAAAAAAGAGGAAGTTTGGCAGAAAATCCGCGCCTATATTGATGAGCGTATTTCCGACTTTGCCAAAGAATATCGTGAGGAATGGAAAGAAAATTATGTTGAGGCTTTACGTGCAGATAAAATTTCAACCACGATTTGCCAAACCGATGACTTTGACAAGTTAATAGATGACTACTTTGAACTTTCAATTTAATGGAGATTAGAGATGACAATTACACAAAAATTAAGCGAAATACAGAACAAACTTAAAGCCCCAAAAAACCAAAGAAATGAATTCGGCGGTTATAACTACCGCTCTTGTGAAGATATTTTGGAAGCTGTTAAGCCTTTACTGGGTGATGCCTGCCTGACTGTTTCAGATGACATTGTACTGATAGGCGACAGGTTTTATATCAAAGCCACGGCTAAACTTTCATTAGGCAGTGAGGTTATAGAAAACTCTGCTTTTGCCCGTGAGCCATTAGCTAAAAAAGGAATGGATGAAGCACAAATAACCGGTGCGACTTCTTCTTATGCTCGCAAATATGCCTTAAACGGTTTGTTTGCCATTGATGACAATAAAGATGCAGATGCTACCAACACACACGGCAAAGAGCCTTTACCGGAAGATTTAAACAAAATATCCACGTTTCTTTCACAACAGGAAGACCCGAAGCAATACTACTGGGATATTAAAAACCACAAAGAGCTTGATGAAAACACCAAGCGCAAAATCATCAACGCAATTATTTATCCGAAAAACTAGGGGGAACAATGGTTAAGTTTTTATGCAAATTATTGAAAAGACTAACAACAAAAGGCACGGTGATTTATGAGCATCGTGGCAAGTTAGAAAAGATTAAGTGGTAAGTTTATGGGGCGGTTATCGTTGGACTCATCTCGTTCCATTTTCAATCTCCACCGCCCCACCTCAAAGGATTAGCAATGTTTATTAAAGATAAAACCGAATTAAAAACCAAGTTTAGAGCTTTATACGACCAAGCAGAAAAATTACTTGATGCCGGTTCGGTTGATGTCGAAGTAAAGAAACATACCACCACCCGCACAAACGCCCAAAATAACTACTATTGGCTCGTTTGTTCAGAAGTGGCAAAATTCCTTGATGACGCCGGTTTGACTTATGGTGAATTAGATTATAGCGGAGAAATAATCCACCTCATCAATAAGAAAAAAACAGGCATTAAAACGACCACAAAATTAAGCATATCTGACTTCTGCGATTATATGACGAAAATCATTGTTTATTGGCAAGAAAAAACCGCTTTTGAGTGGATGCCGTCAGAGTTACCGGCAAGCTACTTAGAGCAAAGAGGATTTACCAACGAATATTTACATTAGAGAGGGAGTAATGAGCAAATTAACACGTTTACCGATTTTTAGAATAAAGGAAATATCCGCAAAGATACAACGCCTAGAAGAAAGGATTGTCACCGCTACCGGCAAGAAAAAACACCACTTCAAGCGTGAATTATGCGTAAAGAAAGCAACTTTAAGGCATTTATGCAAATTATATGTTTGGGGGGCGCAATGAAACAGGAAGAGCAAATTCTATTTTGGTGTAAAAACCATAAAGGTATTACATCAGCAGAGGCTTGGTATAACTTAGGAATTGCTCACCTGCCGCGCCGAATTGCCGACTTGGAAGAAAAAGGTCATACCGTAACAAAAATAACGGAACACGGCACAAACAAACACACCGGCAATCCAACACACTGGACACGCTATTTCGTATCACAATCTATATTTGAGGGGTTATTATGATTAGAGAATTAATTTTAGTATATAAAATATGGCGTTGGCACGGAAAGACCTTTAAAGATTTGCCTATGTCAGAGCAAAGAAACAAGCTCAAGTCTGAAATAGACGAGTTTAACGAGGCAAAGGCAAAGTTTATTAAATCACCATACCCACGCCGTCATAAATATATAGGGGCAATGAATGACGAATTGACCGATGTTATTATTGCCGCCATAAATTGCCTGAAATATCCTGATTTTTTCGAGCGTGTAGCGGTAAAGCATAACATTAACACCCATAGAACTTGGAAAGGAGTACATCACCAATGAATTACTATTTATTTGCAATATTAGACAATATTAAATTTGTGTTTATCGTATTAAGTATCATCTCTTTTTTTGCAATCCCTCTTGTTATGGGCGCAATGTGTGAAGCTGGCATAGAAGAAAAAGAGTTTTTTAAAACTTTAAAAATAACGACAATATTGTTTGTTTTTTTAGCAACCACCACAGCTTTTATACCGAACCAAAAGCAAGCGGCTTTTATTTTTATTGCGCCTCAAATTATAGAAAATGGTGCAGTAAAAAATACCGTAAAAAACATCCCTGAATTAACAGAACTTGCAACGGAATTTCTAAAAGAAACATTAAAAACAAAGATTTTGGAGAAAAAGAATGTGTCAACCAAATAATGCCAGTATGGAAGATGTACGCAAAGCAGAAGTTGAGTGCTTGCGTAAACAATTGGCTGAAAAGGATAAGGAAATACAACACCTAAAAGATTTGTTGAATATTTACGATAAGGAAAGAGAAAAACAGGAGAAAAGCTATGAGTAAAGAGCCAGAAGTCGGAGATGTGTGGGAACATAAATATGATTTGTCTAAATTGTATGTTTTAAAAACTGATTTGCTATATGGAAGTGTGAGAGTTTTAGAAAAAATAACCGGTAAATATATTCAACAAAGAGTATATGCTCCTGAATCTTTTAATGACTGCCGTTATCTCGGCAAGAGTAAAGCCAACATAGATGATTTATTTAAGACGGAGAATGAAGAATGACTTGGAAGCAACTTTTAAATTGGGTAAGAGAAAACGCAACAACGTTAATTGAAAAAGGCGAAAGCTTATCAATGTATAGTGATGATTTTTTCTTAATCAACAATATGTGTTTTGCGAAATGCGGCAACATCTTAACAAATGAAAGATACTATATTGCTGAAAATAAAACACCTGAACAGATGAAAAAAATAATTATTGCTTTGTGGGAGTTAAAAGATGACTAACTTAACCGAGAAATGGAAAAAAGGCGAACTACCTTGTGGATGGTATTATGTCAAAGGTAATAGAGCAGAAGGCATATATGCATATACTGCTGAATATCTGAATAATATGTATAGACCTAGAAATGGTGAAAAAATTATTGAGCAAGTTCCGAGTTACGAACAATGGCAGAAACACCGCAAAACACTTCTCAAAACTCAAGAAATGAATTGCGACCTTGAGATAAAAAACACCGAGCTCAAAGAACTGCTGAAACGAGCTAAAGAGGTATTGGAAGATGAGGGAGATTATATGATTGTTCGAGAAATCAACCAAGTATTAGGAGAAGAATAGATGAACAGAAGTCTTGATTTTACCGCTTGCGATTTACCCTGCGAACACCCTTGTTGGCGTAGATTAACAGAGGAAGAATGGGAATGGTTAGAAACACACCCTAACAGACAAGCATTTACTTTAACTTGTATTGAAAAGGAAAAAGAAGATGAGCCACAATCCTAACACAGTTAAAAGCCAAGATGATATTAACGAGGGCGGTAGAAAGAGCGATGTGCTATTGTCCACGATTGAAGAATTGGAAAATAACAAGAAAATGCTAGATATTGCAATAGATACCTTAAAAATATATGCCGAAGTGGATAATTGGTATAATATTTATAAACAAAATATCTTTGATGAAACACCTATTGCTTTTAAGCAAAAATGGAAAACAGAAAAAGGATATAAACCTGCTTTAGATTGTCTTAAAAAGATTTTGAAAATTATGCAGGAGTTGAACAAATGAAAATGAACGTAAAAGGAAATGACAATTTCGAAACACCGCCTAATTTGTTTCGTCAATTAGATAGAATTTTTAATTTTACTCTTGATGTAGCTTGCACAAAAGATAATTGCAAATGCTACAAAGGTTTTTTCTATGATGACGATATTGATGCGTTAAATCAAGACTGGACAGACGAGCGATGTTTTTGCAATCCGCCTTTTAGTAAAAAATCTCAATTTATTGAAAAAGCATACAACGAAGTAATAAACGGGAACTGTCCGATTGTTGTTATGATTTTGCCCTCGAACAGCCTAGATTGCAAAGCTTTTCAAAAATACATAAAGAAAAACTTTTTTTATGAAACTTTAGATGGGCGCGTTTCTTTTATAGAACCGACCGAAAAAAAACCGATGAAAGGGAATAACTCCGGCACAACTATTGTATATTTTAAAAAGGATATAACAAGATGAAAAGTAAAGATGATATGGAAACTGAGTGTATGAATGAACTATTTGGGAGAAGTGAATATATGATAGCACAAGTTTATGTTAAAAGTGATGATGATAATACAGCAATTATTGTAGCTCGTGGTGATACGATTTATTTTAATCAAGTGTTAGACGTGCCGGAAATTACAGGTATTCAAAGAGGTATATCTTTTGTTAAACACGAACTAGACGCAGACGCCACAGAGATTTACCCTGATAAGCTAAAGATAGATGATGTCTTAAAAGACGTGTATATTAACTATTGCCGAGTTGGTGCTTGCAAGGGTGAAAATCCTAACTCTAAACACATAAAAGCCTGTGCAAGTGCTTTGGCTTTAGTGAACAGGTGGAAAACAATGGGTGGTCGCCAATAATGGCTTACTTTATTAATTAAATTTCAAACTGACCACCCACCTTACTTTATAGGAGAAAGAAAATGAAAATTAAAGACATTAGAAAATATTCAGAATTAGATGTTTTGAAAATCGCAACAGCAGTATCTCAAAAATATAATGTTTTAAAGCTAACAAAAAAAGAATACGATAAAATATTAGACAAAGCAATGACAGGTTATTTTAGTTCTGCATTTGATGAAGATGGAGAAAAGGAAAAAACACCATATTTTGAATATATTTGCCTTGAATGTCTTGGTGCTATTTTTGATGAATTTAAAAATAATATGCCAGTTATGGGGATTGTAATGAGTTTAGCAATGGCTCAACCTGATTTACAAAGTTGGATAAAAAAGATTTTTGAAGATGGAATTAGTTATTTACAGGGTTATGAATACGACTTTTAAAACTTGACACTTGGAGAAAACTATGCTTTTAAATCAAAAACAAGCGTGTGGATACTTAAATATAGGCAGATACCTATTTGATAAGGCTGTGAATAAAGGCTTAATACCTTTTATATGCCCTTCCAAACGCAAATTATTTAATACAGAGGACTTGGACAGGTGGCAAAGAAACACACAGAACCTTATAGACTTTACCAAAACAGAGGTATTTGGTACGCCTATATTCACTTCACAAGGCAAGACGGACAGACCATTCACTTTAGGGGAACTACTGGCACGAGAGAAAAAACGCTTGCAGAACAATGGGTAATCCAAAAAATCAATAAATCATTTCAGGAAAACCCCACTTCCACTATTAACATATCTTTTGAACAGGCTTGTATTTTATTTTATGAACGCCACGGCAAATATCTATCACGCCCGATTGAAACACTAAACAGATTAAACAACTTAAAACAACATCTTAATGTGAAAAATTTATCAGATATTTCAAATATAGCTATTTCTCAAATGATTGAATTACGTAAACATCAGGTAGCTAATGGAACAATTAACCGAGAACTAATGCTTTTATCGTCTGTAATAAACAAAATGGAACTTTGGGGATATAATACACCACGAATAAAAATAAGTCGCTTCAGGCTTAAAGAAAAGGCGGAAAACATTAAATATTTAGATAGTTGGGAAACAGCACAAAAGATTATTGATAATTCAGCCCCTCACCTAAAACCAATCATCTATACAGCTTTATTTACAGGATTAAGGCTTTCAAATATACTAAACTTAAAATGGGAAGAATTAGACTTTGTGAATAAGGTAATAAACATCAAAGTAAAGG
>Ga0326511_10005238_pt1 | contig 10250 bp, 16 predicted proteins | sample 0_2496_0518_D_FD_203701 | JGI IMG/M metagenome (GOLD analysis project Ga0326511, IMG submission 203701) | Bovine rumen microbial communities from UC Davis, California, United States - 0_2496_0518 | ecosystem: Host-associated > Mammals > Digestive system > Stomach > Rumen | place: USA... | reverse complement strand
TTTTTAATGTTCTCTCCGCCTCTGATAAGCTCACTTATTCTTGTTGATAATTTTGTTATTCCGAGGTCGGAAAACGCTTCCATCGGCGTTATTGAGCCGAAGCGGTCAATATAATCAAGTATTGCATCGTGTTGTGTCATTTTGTTCACTCCTTGCTATAATCTGATATGCGTCTAATTAAAAGTTCAAGGTGGTCGTTCATCGCTCTTGTTGTCGCCCACACGCTTTCAATATCAAGTTCCTCGCCCTCAATGTGCTTCTGTAAGCTGATGTTAAGCATCTGCAATGTTTCGAGGTTAAACTTCGCAGATTTTATTAACTGTTCTTTTGTCATAGCTTGACTCCTTTCATAAATAATTCACATGGAATATTTCCCGAAAGTCATCGATTGTCCAATTGTTCAATATAAGAGCCTTCCGTTCGTACTGTTCGTGCAGAGCCCTCATAAGTTCCGCATTTTTGTGTATTCGGTTGTGGCATTCCCGACAAACAAATATGTAAAGCCCGAATTCCTCGCTCTTATCTCTGTTTGAAGCACCGAATATATGATGCTTGTCCAACGGTCGCCACTTGCAGCATAATTGACAATTACCTTCTATTTCCATTCCTCCTTCAGAAGCTCGAGTTCCTCGGGAGTCATCGTCTCAATGCCCTGCTCCTTGCAATCTTGCACCACCGCATCAATCAGCCTTGACATTTCCTTCGTGTCATAGGAAGAAGAGCCGTAGTACAGAAGCACGTTAACGCATCCGCCTAATTTACTTCCCATCGTGTCGGTTATCCAACCGAGCCCTCGACCTTCCCAACCTTCGCAAAGGCTCTCAACGGCTTTTTCTTGTACGCAGACAACTGTGAAGCTTCCGTATTCTTGAACATAGTGCCTATATAACTTCTCTTTCGTTGTATTAAGCACTTTTGCAAGTTCGTTGAGCAACGTCCACATATATGCGTTTGCATCAAGGGACCGTTTCTCTTTGTACTCTTTAATTGTCAGCTCAAGGGTCTTGCCGTTGTACTTATCAATGTCCGCAAGGTTTCCTTTGCTTGTTTTGAAGGTCAATAGAAGATTGCCGTTGATGTCGAAACTCAACGTGTCAAGTTCTGCTCTCATTTCCTCAACCTTCCTACCGCATCGAGCCATTGTTTAACGTTCAAGTCCTCGGGTGTCTCAACGCCATACTCTCGGCAGATAATTGCCATTTCAACGTTTTTATTCTTTGCAAGGTCTTTCAAGGCTTTGACGTCGTTGCTTGAAATTTTGTCTTGATTGTTGATTGCGTTCTGCACTTCGTCATAGGAAGCGACCGAGGTCTCAATCCCGATTCCGAGTAAACCGAGCGCTCGTCCTGTTGCCGATGTCGAACAGTTCTCGATATATGACGTCTTGTTGATGAAGGTCGAGCCTTCTTTCTCCTGTGCGTGGTCAGAAGCCAATACACGTCCTTCTTCGTCTTTCACGGTCGCCTTAATGGTGCAGACACCGTCCTCGTCTTTGATTATTTCCGTTTCAATGCTGCCATTCGGATAGAGCATACGGAAAGCTTTAATCCTCTCGTTAACTTCAACGTAAGCCTTGCCTTTGATGGGTGTTGTTTTAAGCCCGGCATTAATCTTTTGTAACTGTTCAAATGTCATTTTTATACCTCCCAAATGTTTGTAATACAATCAACCGTAATATAAAAGCCGACCATTGATATAGCCAAGAAGCTGAATGCTCTTATAAGTGCTTGTCTTGCTTTACTTATAATAAATTCGTACTCCTCGCCTACGGCATCCTCGAGCCTTGAGTCCGAATGCGAAACAAACATAAAATACTTTATCGTTTCCCACACAAAAAGGCTTTCGGATAAAATTAATAAAATCGAATAAACCAAATAAAACTTATTCATTAAATACTCCTCTCAATTTTTCAGTATCTACATACCATTTGTTGTTTAGCTTTGTGGCAGGCAGCCGTCCTTCTTTGCACTGCTTCTGTACTATCCGCAGATTTATATTCAAAATCCTTGCGGTCTGTTCGCAGTCGAGCAATTGCGGAAGGTCGCTCCACCGCCAAGCTTTTTTAAGTCTCATTGCTCACTCTCCTTTTACGCTTTAAGCGGAATGTAAAGGCAAAAAATTAAGGTCGTTGTAGGAAACTCCGTACAGCTTCTCGATGTTTTTTAAGTTCTGCACATCGGGAAAGGTTTTGCTTTTTTCCCAACTGCGGAGCGTATCAACCGAGATACCGAGAAGTTTCGCCGCATCGACCTGCGTTAATCCGCTATTAACTCTTGCCGCCTTCAACGTCATTGCCATTGTCTCACCTCTTTCTATCGGTTTGTTTTTCTGGAGAGAGGCTGATACGCTCAACCCCTCGGAAGCGTGATAGTTTAGCACTCTTTGCATAGCTCTAATCTGCATCCCATAGGTATTTGCATAAATGTGTGGCGTCATCTACGTTTTTAATTATATTCCGCTTAAAGCGGAATGTCAAGTGATTTTAGAAAATTATTTATTTTTTTTGTTGATTTTTTTCCGCTTTAAGAATATAATGTAATCGAGGTGAGAATATGAGTGATTTAGGAAATAAAAAAACAATAGCAAACAATATACGCTTTTATATGGACAAGCTCGGCAAGACAAGACGAGAAATGTGTGCCGCACTTGATGTAAGCTACTCAACTTTTTCCGATTGGGTTAACGGAACAAAATATCCCCGAATTGACAAGATTGAGAAAATGGCAATTTATTTCGGAGTATCTAAAGCGGATTTGGTTGAGGAAGCGAAAGCAAAAAAGAACAAGCACCTTATTCCCGTTCTCGGCTCGGTCAGAGCAGGGATACCGATTGAAGCAATCGAGGACGTTCTCGGCTATGAAGAGATAAGCGAGGATATGTCAAGGCTCGGCGAATATTTCGCTCTGCGTATTCAAGGCACTTCAATGTTGCCGAAGTTCTCCGAGGGCGACATCGTTATCGTCCGTCAACAAGCCGACGTTGAGTCGGGCGACATTGCTATTGTCTTAATCGGCAATCAAAATGCGACAATTAAGAAGGTCGTCAAGTTCGGCGGCGGAATTAATCTCGTCCCGACAAACGCTCATTATGACGTAATGACGTTTACCAACGACCAAATTGAGGAGCTTCCCGTTGTCATTCTCGGGAAGGTGGTTGAATTGAGGTGTAAGTTTTGAAACAAAGGAAAGACGGACGCTATGAGGTCAAGGTCTATCTCGGCAAGGTGGACGGAGTAAAAAAATACAAGTCGGTTATGGGCAAGACACAAGCCGAAGTTAATAAGAAGGCGGCGGAGCTTCGTGTTCAGCTCGGGCAAGGAGTCAATATCCTTCAAGAGAAATCATTCGACAAGGTCTGCGATGCGTGGCTGAAAAAATTCAGCCGCTCCGCTTCGCCCGAATGGTATCGCACCGTTGAGGCTCGGGCTTTGGTATGGAAGGAATATTTTAAAGACGTGCAGATTGACAAAATCAATCCTATCGACATAGAAGAGGCTCTGAATGAGTTTAAAGATTGCAATCCTTACGTCAATAAGCCTTCTTCTCGCAAGACGTTAAAGGAATACCTCAACGTAATAGGCAGAATATTCGATTTTTGCCTTGAAAATCGCATTTTAACGTTTAACCCGTCAAATTATGTGTCTTTACCAAAAACGGCAAATAAAGGCAAAAGAATGCCCATAACGGACAAGGAAATAAAAATAATAAGAGAAACGGAAGGCTTTATGCAGCTTCCGTGTATGATTATGATTTACTCGGGCTTGAGAAAAGGCGAGGTCGTTGCTCTCACTTGGTCGGATATTGATTTTGAAAAAAACACAATCACTGTGAATAAATCGGCAAATTTAAAGGCTGACGGAAAAATCAAAGAACCGAAAACGAGTGCCGGAGTTCGTACCGTTCCGATGCCGAGAATATTAAGGGAATACCTTCAGGGCATAAAAAAAGAAGGCTTCCTCGTTGTTCAGCTCAACGGGAAACCTTTAACAAATCATTCTTGGGAATGGGAATGGGAAAAATATATGCGAAAATGCGGAATTGAAACGACCGCCCATTGCTTACGGCATACATATTGCACGTTACTTTATGAGGCAGGGGTTGACGTTCTCACCGCAAAATTGTATATGGGACATTCTGATATTCAAACGACAATGGGAATATATACTCATCTGCGGAAAGAGAAAGAGTCGGGAACAATTGAAAAGCTCGACAATTATCTTGAAGGTTCGGCAGAGGTTCGGCAAAAAGGCTGATGAACCGCAGTACCACGTTGTTTCGTACGGGTTCAAGTCCCGTCTCTCGCACCATTGAATAATTTACGAAAAGTGCCTTGAAACCTTGATTTTACGTCGGTTTCGGGCATTTTTCTTTATCGTCGAAACTCGTTAAAATACGCTAAAAATCGGCATATAGGTTCGGCAAAAGGTTCGGCAGATTGTGTACAATTTAATTTTGAAAAAATAAAAAAGGGGAGCATTTCTGCTCCCCCGTCATTTTGCACTCGGCGTTTTATTACTTATGCCGAGTGTTGACTATTTAATTTTGATTTTCTGCCCGACTTTTATAAGGTTTGCATTTTTTATGCCGTTTATCTTTTTTAAGTTCTGCCAAGTCGTACCATATTTCTTTGCGATGCCCGAGAGGGTGTCGCCTTTTTTTACTGTGTAGATAACCTCTGTCGGTTTCGGAGTCGGTTTCTTCAGAAGCTCGTTAACTTTAGCCTGTACCGCTCCGTATTTATCCCCGAGAGCCTTCTTACGCTCGTCACCGTTGCCATATTTGCCCTCCAAGACCTCTTTTGCGAGTTCGTCAATGCTTTTCTCGGGTTTAACAAAAACGGGCTTCTGTGCGATTTTCTTTCCGTAATAGTAGTTACCGTCGAAACGCTTGCCGTTAATCATTAATTTATCGGTGTACTGCCATATTTCATAAGGTTTGTTATAAGTGCATTTCGAAGCCCATTGTGCAACCCATTTAGGATATTTATCGAGTTCGGGTCGGTTGAGTCTGTTGCGAAGCCAATCGAGAGAAGCGTATATTCCTGCTCCTGTTCTGTCGCAGAACAATTTGACAATTTTAACAAGCAGGTCGCCTCTTGCCATTGCCTTGTCCTCAACGTCATACCACAAGCCCATTGTCGGATTTTTGCCTTTTACAAGTCTTAACAGATGCCTTGCTTCGCTCTCTGCCTTCTCGGTACAATTCGCATAAGAATATAAATATATTCCGTAAGGCTTGCCGAGCTTCTCGCATAAGGCTACCGTGTTCTCAAATTCAGGATCGTCTTGATTTTTAAAATCCGAGCCGAAGCCGCATCGTATAATTACGAAATCAACTTTATTCAATACGCTTTCCGTTATTCGTCCGTTGTGTTTGGAAGTGTCTATTCCTTTAAGCATATTCAAGCTCCTTTCTTTTCCAAATCGTCTATTCGGTGGTTTGCGACCTTCATCTGTTCCTCAAGAACAGGCATCCGCTCCGCAAATTCGTTGTGCTTTCTGACTTCTCTTGTGAGCTCGTCAATTTTAACGTCTGTGACGGCTTGAGCAATCTTGATTTGGTTTTCCATTTTCTTATTTGAGTTCGCATTCGTTAACACAACCGCAAGGACTCCGCCTGCAGCGGTAATTAAAGCAACAATAATCTCACTCGTCACCTTCCGTGTCCTCCTCGATTTCCGTGTAATAATTCCTTGAGGAAATGCCGAGAATAGTTCCGAGCATTGTGTCAAAGGCAACCGCTATTGTGATTACCTCTTCCGTGTGCGGAATATTGAGAGTAGAGCCGAGTACTCCGTAGAATGTAATAAGAGCAGGGAGTATGATTTGACAAATCCTTTTTAAAATATCATAGGTTTTATTTGACATAATTTAGCCTCCTAAAGTCACTGTTGCGGTAAATGTATCGCCATTATTAAGTGAAAGTCCTCCGTCAATTAATTCTCGGGCAATTAGCCAAATATTATTGCCGGCTTTGAAATAATAACCGATTTCATTAATCGTTATAGGAGAAGCTCCTGTATATGTAACTTTCCGCATTAGATTAAAATTGCCGTTAACATAGTCATTTGTTCCGCCAAATGCCAACGTGTTAAACAACGTGTCATCAATTAGAGTTATTGAGGTGTTGTCAACGCTCAATGAATCTGTTCCTGTGCCAAACACTATCGTGCCGTATCCGTCAGAAGCTAATTCAGCAAGGCTTCCTTTCATACGCTGAAAATTTCTATGGGCTCTTGTATAATTTGCTTCAAGGGCTGCGGTAGCTCCTTCAACATCGGTTGACGTAATTAAAATATTGCTCGAGGCTGAATCACAACAAGCGGTAATAATTTTATTGAATGTTCTTGTCAGCATTTATGTTCCCTCCGTTATACTTAAAAATGTAATGAATAAAGGTTGAATGTTATTTTTTACGATGTCAAAATTTTGACTTCCGCCTGTCTGTATCTCGCTTATTTTCGTTGAGATATTTCCATAGGTGATATCGTCCGTATCGCCTGTAAGGTCAACATAAGCCTCTTTAACATTGTGAATTACTTGAGTTAAATTTATGTCTGCCATTACGGAATAACCTCCTCTGTGTTAACGATTAATGCCGCAGCTATTTTGTCATCGACATATTTTACGTTTGCTGCGTCTGTTATAACTTGCGGCGTTCCGACACCTGCAATCCTTTTACCTCCTGCCAATATACAAGGGTTAGCAGATGTTCCTGTAAACGTTATTCGAGCATTGTTGCCAGCAAATTGCAAAATACCTGTGATGTTATCGCCTGTCTTGGAGACTTTATTGTTCAGTTCCGTTTCAACGTCAGCCGCTAATCCCTGAAGGGTTTCAGTTATAACCTTATTCTGAACAGGGTTTTCGGATGTCTCGCTCATCTCGTCATCGACTACAACAGACGGAGCGTGTGAGTCAACGTAGTTCTTGGTCGCCGCATCGGTTGAGTCGGTCGGGTCGGCAAGTCCGGTCACAGTGTTGCCGTCCATATTTAAATCGCCCGACATTGTATCTCCCGATTTTGAAACCTTCGAGGGAAGCCCTGCTTCCACGTCCTCGACTCTGTTCAGTGCATCCTCAAGAGCCGTGTATTCGTTTGAGCTTTCAATCGCAGAGGATGAGACAAGGCTCTCGTCAACGATTATAATAAATTCAAAGGTTGTTAACGTGTCGCCTACCTTTAACTGAAGCTGACACTCGACTTGTCCTACAACCGCAAGAGTCTGTGAGGATAGCGGTGCGAGAATGTATTCTTCTTCAAGTGTACAGTCGTTATATACCTCCGTTCCGTCAGGCTTTCGGGCGTATATCCGTGCCGCCGATATATCCGAGATATCAACGTCAGCAATATAGCACTCAAGCATTCGGGCAGTGTCATACTGTACGGCGTGAATAATAGGTTTTATCTGCGTATCGATTGCAGTAAGTTTGATTTTCTTATTCATATTTATCCCTTCTGTAGTCTTGAGATTTTTTGTGTCAAGGTTGAAATGATAACGTTTGAAAGCGTGAGTTTCGTCTGCTCGGGATTCATACAATCCGTTGTTTTTTCCGTACACATTGCATTGGTCGAAAGCCCGAAGGGTTTTATAACAATTCGGGTTAGCAGTCCGACCTCAAACTCTGTCTCCAAGTTCACAAGTCCTAAATCAAAAGCACTTGCGTCAATCGTAAACGAAGGAAGAGCGTGAGTAATTAAATAGTGTTGACCGTACCCCTTAAGCTCATTCGGGTTTGTAATGCCCTCAAATTTAACTTTTGCTCTGCGTTCTCCGTATTTTTTTATTATTTCGTCAGACAACTTAAGATATCCCGAGCCGTCCTGTGTTACGCTTTGAATGGTGATTACATTTCCGTTTGCGTCCTCCGAAACTGGGGCAATAGAGGTAAGCCAACCGTCTGTAGAATTGAGGGAAGAATAATCGAGCATATTTGAGCCGAGTTCGATTTTCTGCGTGTTGAAGGAAGCACTTCCGTCAGTTCGTACATAGATTTTAACGCAGGGAGTTGACATAAACGGCTGATATACCGAATAAAAAACAGCGTTTTCTTCCGCTAAATCCTGCAATGCTTCAAACGTGGTCTTATCTTCCGTGTTGAGTTCGGGAAAGTTTTCGGTCGCAGGGTACGGAGTGTTAAATTCAATCATAAAATTGCTATTGATTATCTGTCCGTTTCCTGCGTCTCGATTATTGTTTAACTCTAACCACTGATAAATATATTGATACGATTGATTTTGAAAGACTTGAGTCGGTAAGACTTGAAATTGTGTAACGTAAAGCATATCATAAGCGGTTATATGAAGCTGCCCGAACATATCTTTTTCAATTCCTGTGACTATGCCATTCCATAACGGATTAAGCTCGTCTTGGTCTTTGAGGACTTCAATATAACAACCTAATCCATACCACGCCTGTTCCTCCGAGTCTTTAATATCGTTGTATTTTATATTTTGCGGCGGAATGGTCATCTCGAGTGTTCCGATTTCGTTTGCTTTTTTTGTAAACGTCAATTCGGTTGCACAGTACTCTTCCGAGCCTGTAAAATAAATCGTCATTATCGGATGCGAGTTCGCATAATATGAGCCAAGTCTAACTTCATACATTACAATGACCTCTTTCTTATTAAGAATATAATGTCGGAGTCCCATTCTCCCCTCAATTTAAGAGTTCCGCTTACTCCGTAATTATCGGAGCGAGAAAATAACAGTGGTAGCGTTTCGCCTGTAAGACTTGAATTAACAGGGAAAGTATGACTGTATGTTTTGCCGTTTATCTTCCATTCAAGATATGTTTGCGATCTAAATGTCTGCGAGCCGCTTGCTTGGCTGAAATACATGCTCACTTCTGCAGGATACGGAGAGTCGGGAAGTTGTACTTCAATCTGCTCTGTCGTTGTTGACTGTGCCTCGACCTGTGTTATGGTCTCCGTCATATTCTGCTTGTACGCACTGCAATGCACATTTAACTTAAACGTGCCGAGTTTTCTTGACGCTTCAAAGTCTGTAATGTGAGCAGTGCCTTCGTAATACCACTCCATATCGTCGGAGAGGATTATTTCAACTTCTTTTCCTTCGTATAAGTTACGGAGGTTAGACGTGTACTCATTCCACGAGTTATTCGGAGTAAGACCGCTTAAATTGTTGAGAGGTACGCCTATACTGAAAGATAAATCTCGGGTAGTGAAAAAAGGAAAGCCGAACATAGTTGAAGAGAGGTTATATTCTTTCCCAAATGGGATTTGAATATTATGCTCTTCAAGTTCAGGCTCTCCGACATTTATTAAATCTTCAACCGCCCATTTATAATCGTCTAAACTGTGATGCCAAGCCTTGCCTTTTTCTCTTATATAAAAAGTCGGTGTTAAAGCCATTACACTCCGCTCCTTATCATTCGCCCGAAGGCTTTATTGTACATCGGAGCGGTCTGTCCGACCAATACTCCTGTATCGAGAACAATTGCTTGATTTTGATTTGCCAAATACGGCAAATACTGACCGAGCATATTCGTCAATGATGTCGGCATCACCATTGAGGCGTTCATTGATGCCTCGCTTTTAATGTCGGGAATATTAATCGCCGATGTCATTTTATCCGTTACCTTTGACATATCGTCAATAAATCCGACTCCGATGCCTTCCGCTAACCATTTACCGACTTCATCTGCCATAACTCTTGACGGAGAGCCGATTTTGAAAAATGCTTTCAAAGCGTTCAAGACACCTGCACCAAAGCCCTTGATTTTTGAATAAATCCATTGAGCCATATTTGAGATACCGTTCCACAAGCCTTTAATTAAGTCTCTGCCTACATTTGCGACCTGTGAAATTCCATTTCTGAGTCCGTTCACAATACCTGTTATGATGTTCGGGATTTGCCTTCCAACTTGAATTGCTATCTGCGGAATCGCCTTGACAATCCCCATAAAGAGCTGAATCGCAGCCTTCAAAATTAAAGGCATATTTGATATCATCATTGTGATAAATGAAGATATCAAGGTCGGTAAAGCGTCCGTCAATGCTTCTGTGATAGCAGGAAGTGCTTGTACAATTCCCATAAGGAATAATGTCGCACCTTCTATCAATAAAGGTATATTTGAGACGAGGCTATCGATTAGCATCGGTACAATCTCGATGATTTTAACAACTATCTGCGGAAGTATTGTGCCGAGTTTTTCCAACAATACAGGCAATACGGCAAGAATACTATCGAGGAGTTGAGGAATTAAATCAACCGTTATTGACAAGAGAG